>LNFM01003465.1_pt1 | contig 48111 bp, 43 predicted proteins | sample 596031 | NCBI WGS metagenome assembly LNFM01 (sample SAMN04254537, study PRJNA301005) | activated carbon metagenome | isolation source: dual media filters at the Ann Arbor, Michigan drinking water treatment plant | place: USA: Ann Arbor
ATTGAAATCGCGGGTGTAGCTCAATGGTAGAGCAACAGCCTTCCAAGCTGATGACGAGGGTTCGATTCCCTTCACCCGCTCCAATACTTAGCACATTTGACACTGAAATTTTGCACCGTTTTCGCACTAGCGTTGGCAACGCTCTGCAACGAGTCGCGGGTGCAGGCGCGGTGGACTGCCAATCACGCAAACCCCTTCAACAATGCGGGCGAGATGATCTGTAGTGTGAGGCCTCGTAGTCATGGATCAACTTCGGCGCGATATTTCACCGGATCGACGCGGAGTTGCAAGAAGCGTGGGGTAACTGCGCGCCGCTCCAAAGGCTGGGCGCTACCGCTTTGGAGGTCGTGGCTTACCCGCCAATCATGGAAGCAATAACCAACCGGTTTAATCGGTAGTGATCGTTGCCTTGACTGTGGAGAACTCGGATTTTCAGGATCTGGACTATCTCAGGCGTTGTCAGGCCGCCCTACGCTTCAAGATTGGCGAGTTTGCGAATCATTGACGCGATAGGGGCGCGCGATGTCATCACCGTCTCAGCAGGTGCAGATCAAACCGCTGCGCCGCGCCAAGGAGCCAGGCGAGTTCGACGTGTATCGCGCGGGGCTGGAGTGGGGCCTCGTAGACCCAATCATTATCAACGATCGCCACGACCTGAAATCGGCTCACCGCTGGCGTGAACGCGTACAGCCGTACCACCACCAAGTCACGAACCTCATCACCTATTGCCGACGCCTGCCAGTAACACTCCTTGCCGACGACGTCGGCCTCGGCAAGACCATCAGCGCCGGCCTCGTCGCCAGCGAACTGATTTCTCGGCGTCGGTTGAGCAACATTCTGATTGTCGCGCCAAAACTTCTGGGACCCCAATGGAAGGAGGAACTGGAGACCAAGTTCGATATTCCCGCAGAGGTCGCTGTCGGCCGTGATTTGCTTGACGCTGAGCCAACCGGCGACATCGGTGCGGTGATAACCACGTACCACTCGGCACGCCAATATATCGAGCGCCTGCCTCGCGATCGATTTCAGATGTTGATCCTTGATGAGGCCCACAAGCTCCGGAACCTCTACGGGGTTCCGGAGCCCCCGCAGGTGGCTCAACGCTTTCGCAAGGTGCTTGCTGACCGCGCCTTTAAATTCGTGCTGATGCTGACCGCTACGCCGATCCAGAACCGGCTGTGGGACCTCTACTCGCTGGTGGACCTTTTGACGGTAGCCCGGGGTCATCAGAACCCGTTTGGCAGCGAAGGTATGTTCGCACGCAAATTCATCGCCGACAATCGTGCACAAGCGCGCGAGTTGAAGTCGGAGGCGAGAGAGGAATTCCGCGCAATCGTATACGGGTACATGTCTCGAGTACGCCGTGGGGACGCCAAGCTTCATTTTCCCAGCCGCAAGGTGTTCAGGCAGGGCGTGGCGCCCACGCCGGAAGAGTTACAGCTCATCAGGCTTATCGCCAAACCGATACAAAAGCTCAATCGGCTTGCGCAAATAAGCATCTTGCAGGCGTTGACGAGCAGCCCAGACGCCTGCGCGGCCCAGCTCGAAAATATGGGCAGGAAGGGCACCTTTCCTGCGGATGTCGCGGTTCAGTTCAGGGCCGTGATCAAGAGCATGAAAATGAGCGCCAAGCTGCAAGGCCTGGCAGCGCTGGTCGACAAGCTCAAGCGCGAAAACCCTCAGAACTGGCGCATGGTCGTGTTTACCCAGCGTCGGGAAACACAAACTACTATTCAGAGCTATCTGGAATCACTCGGCGTCGCGATCGGCATCATCAATGGCGACACGACAGGCAAAAACCAGGCGACCATCGGCGCCTTTAAGGCGTCGCCGCCGAAAATCCATGTGATTGTGTCGACAGAGGCAGGGTCCGAAGGCGTCAATCTTCAAGCCGCCAACGTACTGGTGAACTACGATCTGCCGTGGAATCCGATGATTGTCGAGCAGCGTGTCGGCCGCGTGCAGCGGCTGGGGTCAGAGCACGCTCATGTCCTAGTCTACAGCGTGACGCTGGCAGGAACGTTTGAGGACTACATTGTTGGCCGTCTGATGCAAAAGCTGCAGATGGCAAGCCATGCTATTGGCGATATTGAATCGCTGCTGCAGGCGTCCGGCATGGGGGATGGCGAGGATGGCGGGGCGGAAAGCTTCGAGGACCATATTCTCAGGCTGGTGCTCGATAGTCTTGCCGGAAAAGACGTAGAGGCGGCTGCACGTGCTGCAGAAGAAAGCATCGACCGAGGCAGCGAGGTTCTCGCCGAGGAAGAGAAAAACATAGACGAAATGCTAGGCGCAATGGATGGCGCAGCCTACAAGGGGCCTCGCAGCCCCGTCCTTCCTGCCCAAGAACGTTCGATGACCGCACGAGACTTCGTGCTCTCTGGTCTGAAGGCGCTAGGCGCCAATCTGATAGAGAAGTCGCCGGATGTCTTTTCTTGCGAGCTCGATGGCGCGCATGAAATAATTTCACTCGCAGAGGACGGCGAAGCTGACAAGCGCGTCACGCGCTACACACCGGGCACCCCCTCGTTCGACCGCCTCACTGCCCGCCTGACGCAATCCGGCGTGCACGACGTGAAGGATGCCGACAACACACCGGAAGAAGTGGCCAAGACTGTCGCAGCTCGCTGGGTCAGCTCGTTCGGTGGTACGCTAAGAGCCGCCAGGCTGGCGAAGGTGACGCGGCGATATTCCGGCAAAGCCCTTCTGCACGTCCGAGCGACAGTCGCGCACGATAGCTACGAGCGTCTGATTCCGATCGATTGCTCGGGAGACGAGCATCAGGTCGTCAACGGCAGTACGCTGCTTGACCCAATCCCGCCCGTGATTGATCGCCCTGAGCAAATTGGCCTCTCAGTGGAGACGGCGGCACGACGCGCAATGCTCGACCCCGGCATTGCTGAGTTCTGCCGCTTCTACAGTGAGCGCGGGAGCGAGGAGGTGCATGCAGCCGGGAATGATCCACGACTGGCGAAGAAACTCGAAGACGATTTCACACCGCGCATACAGACAACGCTCGCCGGCCTTCGTGGCACCGTTGATCGCATTCTTGAAGGTCGCGTCACCTATATGATCGACAACGAGGGGGAGTACGTTTCGACACTACGTGTCATTCCATCGGCGGCAAGGATCATCGAAGCACCAGCGCTTAAGATCTGCGCCAAGTCGGGAAAGTCGGCCCCATTAGACGCGCTTGCCGAATGCGCCGTGTCGCAGAAGCGCGTTCTTCGACATCTGCTCTTCAAGTCCGCTGCTTCGGAGCGATACGCGCTGCCGGAACACATCGTGAGCTGCGCCGTAAGCGGGCAAAGGGTGCTGGAGACCGAAGTTGAGCGGTCCGACGTAACGGGCAATCTCGTGCGTCGCTCGCTCTTGAAAGCCTCGACCCTCAGTGGGCGCAAGGCCGAATCCGATCGGGTCGGTCAGTGCGCTTTCACCGGCGCAACTGGGCTGCTTTCGGAACTGGCCACCAGCGACGTGTCGGGCAAGCTCTATCGGCTCGACCAGAAGGCTGAATCGGAAATCTCCGGTAAGTCGGGGCACCAATCCGAATTCATCAAGTGCGCCGTGACAGGCCGGATACTGCACTCGTCGGAGGCCGAGCGCTGCGCGTTTTCGGGCAAGGTGGTAGCGCCTGATGTGCTTGTAGAATGCAGCTTGTCACAAAAGAGGGCAGTTCCGGACGAGATGGAACGGTCGGACGTCAGCGGGATGCAGGTACTGCGGCGCCTGTTGACGACCTCGTCGCTTAGCGGCCGCAAAGCCGAGCCTGAGCACGTGGGGCAGTGCGCGTTCACCCGCGCGGTCGCCTTGCTGACGGAACTGGCGATGAGCGACGTCTCTGGTAAGCCTTACCGTGCCGATCAGGAAGTGCGCTCGGAGGTTTCAGGAAAAAAAGGGCACGTATCGGAGTTCAACAGCTGTCCGCTGTCAGGGCGCGTGCTGTTGGCCAGTGAGGCGGAATACTGTGCGGTCTCTCGCCAGGGCGTGTTTCCAGGAGTTCTGGAGGAATGCTCGGTGTCGCACGCCCGCGTGTTGCCTGAGCTATTAGAAGCATCTGCGGTCAGCGGACGGAAGGCCCTCAAAGAGCATCTCGTCTCCAGCAGCGTTTCGGGTTCGCGGTGCTTGCAGGAAGAAGCAATCGTCTCGATCTATGGCAATGCTTGCACGCTCGCCGAAGCAACGACCTGCGCTTGGAGCGGCCGTGTCAGCCATCCCGAAGACATTCGAACCTGCGCGTTGACGGGATTGTCGGTGCATGTGAGCTCTACTACACGGGAAACGTCGCCGCAATTGGCCCCGCTAGCCGAAATGCTAAGCGCAACACGCCGGGCCGCCGATGAGCAAGGCTTATGGGCGAATATCGTGCAGTTGGCGTCCACCGTTAGCGATGGGCGATGCACAGTCGAAAGTGCGCAACAATCCCCTGACGGCCAAAAGCTCGCGGTATGTGTCGAGCAGAAGAAGCTGCTCGGTTTACGAACACGATATCTGGGCGTTGTGTATTCGATAGCCGAACGTGCGATCGTCGGACGCATTGCGGTTGGCCGGAGGTCGAATAATTCATGGAGCGGAACTGCATAGACGCGTGATGGCCTGCTCCCCTGAAGTGGCTCCAGTCTGAGTGATCGAATCCGGCTATTTCCGACCTCGATCGAGGAGAAGAGGGAATGGCACGGAAGCGATACACGACGGAACAGATCATCGGCCACCTTCGCGAGGCTGAGGTGCGTCTCGGGCAAGGGCAGACGGTGGGCACGATCTGCCGAGGTTTCGGCATCACGGAGCAGACGTACTATCGCTGGCGGCGGGAGTACGGCGGCCTGAAGCTCGACCAGGCGAAGCGGCTGAAGGATCTGGAGCGCGAGAACGAGCGGCTGAAGAAGGCCGTCTCCGAGCTGACGCTCGACAAGCTGATTCTGAAGGAAGCCATCGAGGGAAAATACTAAGCCCTTCCCGGAAGCGGGCGTGCATCGAGCACGTCCGCTCTCGCCTTCCCATCTCAGAGCGCCGAGCCTGTGCTGTCATTGGTCAGGCGCGGTCGACGCAGCGGCGGCGGCAGAAGACAGCCGACGACGAGGCAGCGCTGACGGACGCGATCGTCCGGCTGGCGACGCGCTATGGTCGCTACGGTTACCGCCGCATCCGCGAGATGCTCGTTGCTGAAGGTTGGCGGGTGAATGTCAAGCGGGTCTACCGCATCTGGCGCCGGGAAGGGCTCAAAGTGCCGATAAAGCAACCGAAACGGGGCCGCCTCTGGCTCAACGATGGCTCGTGCGTTCGCCTGAGACCCGAGCGCCCCAATCACGTCTGGTCCTACGACTTCGTCCAGGATCGCACTCAGGATGGCCGGGCCTTTCGAATGCTCGTGGTGCTCGACGAGTTCACGCGCCGCTGTCTGGCCATTGTCGTTGCGCGGAAGCTCAGAGCCGACGACGTGCTGCAGTGTCTCGCGGATCTCTTCGTCGCTCACGGCCCTCCGGAGCATGTTCGCTCCGACAATGGCCCGGAGTTCGCCGCCATAGCGGTGCGCGACTGGCTCGGCCGCATCGGCGTGAAGACGCTCTACATCGAGCCGGGCAGCCCATGGGAGAACGGCTACTGCGAGAGCCTGAATTCGAAGCTCAGGGATGAGCTGCTCAACGGCGAAATCTTCACGACGATCCGCGAGGCGTAGGTGCTCATCGAAGCTTGGCGACGCCACTACAATACTGTCAGGCCGCACTCATCGCTCGGCTATCGACCGCCGGCGCCTGAAACGATCTTGCCGCCAGCATCTGCTCTGCCCTACGCTCCGCTTCGGCCAGAGCAGACCCTGGCCAATCGAGGCCGGATTCTAACTTAGAACATGGCACCGCTTCGAGGGGCAGGCCAGTGAGGCCTTTATACTCCCGACTTCGAACTCGCCCATTCAGATTGAAAAGCCGTGGTTCATCCAATGATTTCAAGGGCCATGTCGACTCTTCTTGCAATGTTCCGGTGATGCAGGATCAAAAGCTTACATCCCAGTCGACATGAGTTTACGAGACGAAAGTTAGCCGCCTTGCGATGTCAGCACTAAGGCAGCGCAACAAGCCTCTTCTCGCACTGGGGATCGCGATCCGCGCGGGTCAGGACGCTAAAGCGGCTCTCGCCTGATTGATGCACGGCACCCATGAATAGAGACAAGATCGCCGCCACGACGCTACCGTCCCAGTTGACTATACGCGAAGATTGAGCCGGACGCGCAGTTCGGCTTTAAGCGTGCTGCAGCGCTGGTGCAGCACGTGGTAGCCGTCACGTGTCAATTCGACGGCGAGCGCAAAACGCTGCCGTACGACGTCGTCGCCGGCCCAATGCCGCTGGGCAAAGACCGCCACGTAGAACGTATCGCCGTAGACATCGCGATTGGCGGACTGGGTAAACGTGGCGCACTGGAGTGTGCTGGTCTCGCGTGCTTCGACGCCAGGGTCCATCGTACACTTGGCACTCAATGGTATGTCAGGATGTCGCGTGCCGTCGTCGCGGCGCCGGTAGTGCTCAAGAATCTGATCCGGTGTCAGGCCATGCAGCAGATGGAAGCTCATGCGCGTGCCCAGGTACTCGAGGCGCGTGTGACGGGTCGGTGGATCGAAGGCGAGCGCGACACGTATGAAATGCCGTCCGCGGGATTGACGGAACTCGGCAGGCAGCGGGACCGCATAAGGTGGGACCTGATCGAGATCGAGCTCGTGGCGATCGGCGAGCAGGACGACACGCGTATCATCTGAAGCGAGAGCGCGTTCAGCGCGCGCAATGCCATAGCCGAGGCACCGCCGCACTGCCGGTTCGAATGTGCCACCTGGTGTGTAGCCGGGTTGAAGCCGGCGGATCGCTTCCGCCGGCAACTCTGCGGATAGTCCGAGCAAGGCGAGAAGCATGTTCGCCGATGCATGTGGAAACCGTCGGACGATCTGGGCGGCCTTGTAGGCGACACGGGGAGCAGCGTATGAGGTCCCGCTCGCCGCCGTGAACAGCGAGCAACGGTAGTCGTCACTCAATGTAAGCATCCCTGCGCTGGCCCAGTGGCCGCCCTGAAGCAGTCGGTCGACTCGACCGTTAAAGACGAGAGTGCCGCCGTAGTCGACCAGTTCTGGCTTGATGGCGTCACCAATGCCGAGGCCTGAGCGCGTGACCGGAGACGGCTCGTTCCGCTCGGCAATCGGCTGCACCTCGATGCCGTCATCGCAGACGCGAATCCCACTCCTACGCGGAGGACAGATCGATGCTTCATTTGGACCAACCACCCCTTCGAAGAGCCGCGACGAAGTTGCGGACTTTTCTCTCGTTTGGAACGTTGAAGCTGCGGTCATTGTAAGCGGCGGTGAGAAAGTAAGCCACTGAAGCGGCGGCGGGAAGGGCTGAAAGTCCCGAAGAAACAACCCAAACGCGGCCGCCTCTGGCTCAACGACGGATCCTGCATCCGTCTACGAACGGAGCGGCCCAATCACGTCTGGTCCTACGACTTCGTCCAGGACCGCACCGAGGACGAGCGGAGCTTTCGCACGCTGACCGTGATCGACGAGTTCACACGCAGATGCCTGGCGATCGTCGTTGCACGCCGGCTCAGATCTGACGATGTGCTCGCCGGATCATGTTCGGTCGGATAACGGGCCCGAGTTTGTCGCCAAGAACGTGCGTGGCTGGCTCAGCAGGATCGGTGTGAAGACGCTCTTCATCGAACCCGGCAGCCCATGGGAGAACGGCTACTGCGAGAGCTTCAACTCCAAGCTCCGAGACGAGCTGCTAGCAGCGGAAGCATTCTCGACGATCCAAGAGGCACAGGTCCTGATCGAGCACTGGTGGCGTCACTACAATGCGATCAGGCCGCACTCATCGTTGGGTTACCGGCCACCGCGCCCGAGACGATCTTGCCGCCAGCATCCAGTCTGACCTACGCTGTGCTTCGGCCAGCCCAGATGCTGGCCACCACCGGCCGGATTCTAACTTGATCCCTGGTATCGCGATAAGGGGCAGGCCAGTTCGCCGCCAGCTCCATCGACGTCGAGTTGAATTTTATGACTTCATAGTCCTCAGGATCTGCAGCCAAGCGCGCGGCATGACAGCGAGGCGATAAAGACCCAGACACCGCTTCGAAGCAGCATGGCCCCGACGGTGCGCATCTCGTAAGCGCCGCCGCCGGCGACGTGCCAACCGAATGCGACGAGGACACCGAGCGTCGTCAATGCAATGACCACAGCCAATCGAGCAGCCCATCGCCGCCACAAATACAGGCCGATCCCAGCAATGATGTATAGAAAGCCCATGGCGAAATTGAACCAGAGAACGAAGGGCACTGCGTTCCCCACGGCCGCTCGTGCGGCGGCATCTCCAAACAGCGCCCGGCCACCCGATATGATCGTCAATACACCAAAAGCGATTGCACCTATGGCAGCAGCGATCGCCCAAACTGGACGCGGTGAACTCACCTCTTTTGTACTCGTCTCAGTGCTCATCGGTCATCCGTCCCCACGCAGTAGATCGTCGCTCACGCGCCGGGCCATGCACCAGGATCATCGACCCATGACTTATTTCCCATGCACCAAAGTCCCGGGCGCATCGGCGAGCGCCACATAGCCGGCTCCGGCATTACTACCCATTGCAGGCGGTAGTGTTTGCTCGCCAGACCGTGCAGCAAGCCATGCCACCCATTCGGTCCACCAGGAGCCGTCTTTCCTTGGCGTCTCCGCCGCCCAGCTTTGCGGATCGATATAGCGTTCGCCTTCGCGCTTCATCTGCATCTGGTAGGACCGCCGCGCGTGTCCCGGCTCCGATACGATGCCGGCATTGTGACCGCCGCTGGTCAGCACGAACGTGACCTCGGTATCGGTCAGAATGTTGAGCTTGAAGACCGATGGCCACGGCGCGACGTGATCTCTGACAGTGCCGACGCAAAAGATTGGCACTCGGATGTCTGAGATGGCCACCGGGCGACCATCGACCACAAGGCGGCCTTCTGTGAGATCATTATTGAGATATAGTTTGCGCAGATACTCCGAGTGCATGCGATAGGGCATGCGGGTGCCGTCAGCATTCCACGCCATGAGGTCGATCATTGGCGGCCGATCGCCCATGAGGTACTCGCGCGTGATGCGTGACCAGACGAGATCGTTGGATCGCAGCATCTGGAAGGCACCGGCCATCTGCCTGGAGTCGAGGAAACCCTGCTCCCACATCATGTCTTCCAGGAATGCGAGCTGGCTTTCGTTGATGAAGAGTTGGAGTTCGCCCGCTTCGGTGAAATCGACTTGGCTCGCGAGCAAGGACAGTGTTGCAAACGGGAACGATGCTTCCCGGGCGAGCGCTGCTGAGGCAATGCTCAGAAGGGTACCGCCGAGGCAGTATCCGGTCGCATGGATCTTCTTGTCGGGCACGATGGCCTGGATGGCATCGAGAGAGGCCAAGATCCCCAGTTGCCGATAGTCGTCCATCGACAAGTCGCGGTCTTCTGGGCCTGGGTTCTTCCATGAGATGATGAAGACGGTGTAGCCCTCGCCCACCAGATATTTGACCAGCGAGTTCTCCGGCGAAAGGTCGAGTATGTAGTACTTCATGATCCAGGCCGGCACGATCAGGATCGGCTCCGGCCGCACCATGTCGGTGGTGGGTGAATACTGGATCAGCTCGATCAGTCGATTTCGATAAACGACCTTGCCGGGCGTTGCCGCCACCTCTTGTCCCGGCCGAAACGCATCCGCACCAGCGGGCGATGCACCGCCGCGCATTCGTTCCCAGTCCTCCACGGCATTCTGCAAGCCACGCCAAAGGTTCTGTCCGGCCTCTGTCTGCGTCTTCTTCAGGACTTCGGGATTGGTCGCTAAAAAATTTGACGGCGAGAACACGTCGAGCACCTGCCGCGTCAGGAACTGCAACTGCCGTTCATGTTCGCCTGTCACGCCCGAAACGCCGGTGACGGCATTGTGCCACCATTGCTGCTGCAGAAGGAAGCCCTGATACATGACGTTGAACGGCCACTGCTGCCAGGCCTCGTCACTGAAGCGATTGTCCTGTGCCAACGGCTCGATGCACGGTGAACCCTTGCTTCCCGCGTGAGCACACGTCAGGGCGTAGCGCGCCAGACGTTGCCCCTTGCGCACGGCCTTTTCAGCCAGCTGCAGCCGTTTTCCCGGTGCGCCGGCGAGGTGTGTCGCCCAGTCGAAATATGCAACCATCAGGGCTGCAGGTGACAAGCCGAACGTGACGCGTGCTAGAGCCGCATGTGTGGCGCGATCAAGCACCTCGCCAAAGGCTGTTGCCGTGTAGGAGTCGCGCTCGAAAGAGCGCGACGGACGCGCCCCTGCGGGCTGCTCCGCATCTGCGGACTGAGGCCCGCGATCCTTCAGGTCGATTTCCGCTTCCTCGCCGGTCCGTAGTTTGGTCTTCGTCGCAAAGTGAGACACTAACTTGCTACCAGTTTCGGGCTGGACGGTCGCCGCTTTGGCGGATGGCCTAGTCATCGATCGAACTTCTTTCCAACTGCTAGTCGAGCTGCTTGACATTTTTATATAGTGAGTGATAAATAACTAACTAATAGAGAATGTCAAGGATGGCGAAGGGTCCTATGCGGAATGCAATAGAGCCATGAGCGCTCTGGGATCGTTCTCTCAGTCGGCGCTCTTGCCAGTGACGACGGCCGGACAGCCATCGTGCTGTCTGCGACCGAGCGAAATGCAATTCTGATTGAGATGCGCGGTTTTCTTGAAAGCGTGCAGGGAATCGTTGCGGGCCTCGCTGAGCAAAACACGCGAGCCATCGCCACCAGTGCTCGGACGTCTGGCATGGCGTCCGCCCAAGGTGTACCGCAAGCGCTGAAGGATAAGCTTCCAACAGAGTTTAAGAAGCTCGGCATGGCGACGCACATGGCGTTCGATGGCCTTGCCAGGGAATCGATGGAGATCGGCGACAGGCAGGTCATCCTGAAGCAGCTTGGCGCCCTTATGGGCAATTGCACGACCTGCCACGCAGGCTACCGGATCGACGAGGAAGGCTGGAGGCGTAAATAGCGGCATGGAATTCACAGCAAAAGCCAGGCTGCGCGCGGCTGCTATTGTGGCGGGCCCAATACCACCGCAGATACCCCAGGCGTGGCAGCACGCCTGGATGAGATAGAATTTCGATGACTACACGGGTCAGGAAAAGTGCCGAGGACCGCAAGGCCGAGATCGTCGATGCAGCCCTGCGGCTCGCCGACGACATTGGCCCGGACCGGCTGTCGACGGAAGCGTTGGCGAAGGCGGTCGGCATCTCACAGCCTGGGATTTTCCGGCATTTCCCGACAAAGGCGAAGATCTGGGAGGCGGTGGCCGAGCGCATCGGCGAGCGATTGCGTACAATTTCTGCAAGGAGCGACAAGAAGCAGAGTCATCCCATCGACCAGCTACGCGTGCTGGTAATCGGCCACCTCTCCTTCATACAAAAAACGCCTGCCATGACCGCCATTCTATTTTCGCGCGAGCTGCATGCGAAAAACGATACACTGCGGGTCTTCTTCGCCCGAATGATCGCCAACCGGCAGGCGCATATCTCGAGACTGATCGCTGCGGAGATCGAGGCTGGCCGGTTCGACAAGGCGCTGAACGCTGACGACGCCGCCTATCTCATCCTGGCCCTTATCCAAGGGCTCGCCATGCGCTGGTCGCTCAACGCCCGCGGCTTTGATCTCGTCGATGAAGGGTGCCGGTTGCTGGAGCTTCAACTCAAGGGGTTCAGGAGCGTGCAGCAGCCAACCATGAACCAACCAAACGTCGACAGGAACCCACAAACGTGAAATTGCCGTCTGCAAAACTGATCGTTCTATTGGCCTTGGCGCTTGTCGCAGGGGGCGCCTATGCCGCGTGGATCAACCTGAAGCCCGCTGAAGTGCCGGCTGGTTTTGCCAGGTCCAATGGCCGCCTGGAAGCCGAGCGCATCGACATCGCGACAAAATTCCCGGGCCGTGTGAAGGAAGTTCTGGTCGCAGAGGGTGACACCGTCACAGCCGGCCAAGTGCTCGCAAAGATTGATACGGCCGAACTTGAGGCTCAGCTCAACGAGGCGCAGGCGGCGATCCGCCAGAGCGAGCAGCAATTGGCTCAGGCCATCGCGCTGCTGGCCCAGAGGAAAAGCGAGTTGATCCTGGCCGAGCAGGAACTGGAGCGATCGAGAGCGCTCGGCGCAAAAGGGTACACGCCACAAGAGAAAGTTGAGCAGCGGCAGTCTGCGAGTCTGACCGCACAGGCGGCGGTCAATTCCGCCAACGCGGGTATTGGCCAGGCGACGGCTGCCATAGAAGCGGCGATCGCCAGAGCCGAGCGCATCAAGGAGAACCTGAAAGACTACGTTCTGACTGCGCCACGCAATGGCCGCGTGCAATACCGCCTGGCGCTACCCGGCGAGGTTTTGGGCGCAGGCGGCAAGGTTCTCACGCTTCTCGATCTTACGGATGTCTACATGACGATCTTCCTGCCTACCAAGGACGTTGGACAACTCGAGCTTGGCTCTGAAGCACGGATCATCCCCGACGCAACGCCACAATATGCCGTCCCCGCGACTATTTCGTTCGTGGCGTCGGACGCACAGTTCACGCCCAAATACGTCGAGACCAAGAGCGAGCGCGAAAAGCTGATGTTCCGGATCAAAGTGAAGCTCCCGGAAGAGATCCTGAAGCGTTACGCGCAGCGTGTGAAGGTGGGTATCACCGGCGTGGCCTACGTCAAACTGGCGCGCGATGCGACATGGCCCGCTCACCTCAAGGTCAATCTGCCGCCAACGGAGCCCGCGCCGAAATGAGTGGAGACGCGCCTTGCGTCGCGCGCTTGGCGACCGTTACTCACAAATACGGCGCCACCAACGCCCTTGACTCGGTATCGATCGATATTCCCGCGGGCTGCATGGTCGGTCTCATCGGCCCTGACGGCGTTGGCAAGTCGACGCTTCTGGCCCTGGTGGCTGGCGTGCGCAAGATCCAGACCGGCGGCGTGAACGTTCTTGGCGGCGACATGGCAGCAGGCCGGCACCGTGCCGATGTGTGTGCCCGCATCGCCTATATGCCGCAGGGTCTTGGCCGAAATCTCTATCCGACGCTGTCGGTCACGGAGAACGTCGACTTCTTCGGTCGCCTGTTCGGGCAGTCGGCCGCTGAGCGGGCATGGCGGATCGCCGACCTGCTGCACAGTACGGGGCTCGATCCGTTCGCGGACCGGCCAGCCGGCAAGCTGTCGGGCGGCATGAAACAGAAGCTCTCGCTCTGCTGCTCGCTGATCCATGATCCCGATCTGTTGATCCTGGACGAGCCGACGACAGGCGTCGACCCACTCTCGCGCAAACAGTTCTGGGAGCTGATCGAACGCATCCACACGCGCCGGCCGAACATGAGCGTGATCGTTGCCACGGCCTACATGGAGGAAGCTGAGCGCTTCGATCACCTTATCGCCATGGATGCCGGAAGAGTTCTTGCCATGGGTACCGCGGGCGACCTCAAGCAGCGCGCAGGTCGAGAAAGCCTCGAAGAGGCCTTTATCGCGCTGCTTCCGGAGGCCAAACGCGCCGGTCATAAAGCCGTCGTCCTCCCGCCGAGAGTGGCGACCCGGGGAGGGCCGGCCATCGAGGCCGATGGCCTAACCATGCGATTTGGCGATTTCACAGCGGTCGATCACGTGACGGCCCGCATCGAGCGCGGCGAAATCTTCGGGTTTCTCGGCTCCAATGGCTGCGGCAAGACGACGACCATGAAAATGCTGACCGGCTTGCTGCCGCCAACCGAGGGCACGGCAAAGCTTTTCGGCCACGAAGTCGATCCCAACGACATCGAGACTCGCCGCCGCGTCGGCTACATGTCGCAATCGTTCTCGCTCTACTCGGAGCTGAGCGTGCGCCAGAACCTGGATCTGCATGCGAGCCTTTTCGATCTTTCCGCTGAACAGAGCAGGCAACGCTTCAACGAGTTGATCGGCCGGTTCGATCTCGCCGATGTCACGGAAAACTTGCCGGACAGTCTCCCGCTCGGCATCCGGCAGCGACTGCAGCTCGCGGTCGCCGTGCTGCACAAGCCGGAGATGCTGATACTCGATGAGCCGACGTCCGGTGTCGATCCGATCGCACGGGACCGGTTCTGGGAATTGCTCATTCAATTGTCGCGTGAGGATGGCGTGACGATATTCATTTCCACCCATTTCGTGAACGAAGCCGAGCGCTGCGATCGCATTTCACTGATGCACGCCGGCAAGATCCTGGCGATGGACACGCCGGATGAATTGAGAAAGGCTCGGGGCGCTGAGACACTCGAGGACGCCTTCATCGGCTATCTTGAGAACGCCGTCGCAGCCGATGCACCCCAATCCAATGCCGGCACCGTCGACGCGCAGCAAGAGGCTCCACCCGTCACGTCAGGCGCGTCCAATCGATGGTTCGATCCACGCCGCGTGTGGGCCTTTGCACGCCGCGAGGCCGTGGAACTCATTCGTGATCCAATCCGCATCGCTTTCGCCCTGCTCGGTCCGATCGTTCTCGCGATTGCAATGGCCAATGGCATTTCCTTCGACGTTGAGAAACTCGCCTACGCCGTACTTGACCGCGATCGGTCGCAGGAAAGCCAGGCGTTCCTCGATAACTTTGCGGGTTCACGATATTTCGAGCAGGGCGCTCCCATTTCCTCCCAGGCAGAGCTCGACGAGCGCCTGTCGCGCGGAGAGATCAAGTTCGGCCTGGTGATCCCGCCGAGGTTCGGCAAGGACCTGCTGTCGTCCCGTCAGCCCGAGGTCGGCGTCTGGTTCGACGGCGCCAATACGTTCCAGGCTGAAACATCGCGCGGGTACGTGCAAGGTGTTGTGGCGAACTACCTCGTCGATTTCTCAAGGCGCGAGACAGGCAACACTCCGTCGCTCTATCCCGCCGAAATCGAAACGCGGTTTCGTTACAACCAGGCGTTCCTGAGTGTCTACGCCATTTCACCGGGCGTGCTAATGCTGCTGATGTACATGTTCTCGACCATGCTCACGGCGCTCGGCGTCGTCAGGGAGAAGGAGTTGGGATCGATCACAAACCTCTACGCGGCGCCAGCGACAAAGCTCGAGTTCCTGGTCGGCAAGCAGCTGCCTTACATCGGAGTGGCGATGGTCAGTTTTCTCAGCCTGTTCATCCTGATTACGGTCTTCTTCCGCGTCCCGGTCAGCGGCAATATCGCCGCGCTGGTGCTAGGCGCCCTGCTGTTTGCCACCGCCGCCACCTCATTGGGCCTGGTCATATCCGCGTTTGTTTCATCGCAACTGGCCGCGATATTCGCATCCGCCATCATCGTCATGATCCCCAGTCTTAATTTTTCCGGGATGCTCTATCCGGTTTCGACACTGGAAGGCGGCGCTCGCGTCGTCGGGCATATCTTCCCCGCACTCTACTTCCAGAAGATTACGTCGGGTGTATTCAACAAGGGGTTGGGCTTTGCCGACCTCTATCCGAACTACCTATGGCTGGTCCTGTTCTGTCTCGCGTTCTGGCTGCTGGCAGCGCTGCTGCTGAGAAAGCAGGAGGCCTGATGCGCCGCCATCTCAAAAACATCTACCGGCTCGGCCTGAAGGAGCTAAACAGCCTGCGGCGCGATCCCGTACTGCTGTTCCTACTATTTTTCACATTCACGGTTGCCATCTACACCGTGGCCACGGGCGTTCAGACCGAGGTGCGCAATGCATCGATCGCCATTGCCGACGAGGATCAATCTGACCTATCCCGACAGATCCGGGCTGCCTTTATGAAGCCCTACTTCAAACAGCCGGCCTTGCTCGGGCTGGAGCAGATCGACGCGGTCATGGATGCCGGGCTCTTTGCTTTCGTCATCAATATTCCGCCGGACTTCCAGGCCGACGTGCTGGCCGCGCGCAGGCCGCGACTGCAGGTCAATGTCGACGCGACGGCGATGACGCTGGCGGGCAACGGCGCCGCCTATATCCAGAGCATCATCAATCGCCAGCTTGCGAATTTCGTCGGTCGCACCGACGGCACAGAAAGTCTGCCCGTGGCGCTGGTGACGCGCACGAAGTTCAATCCGAACCTCGATTCGAGCTGGTTCATGTCTGTGATGCAGATCGTCTCCAACATCACCATGCTGTCGCTCATTCTGTCCGGGGCCGCCGTCATCAGGGAGCGCGAACGCGGCACGATCGAGCATCTCCTTGTGATGCCGGTGACGCCGGGAGAGATCATGATTGCCAAGATCTGGGCCAATAGCCTGGCGATCATTCTCGCGGTGACGCTTTCGCTCTATGCCGTCGTCCAGGGTATCCTCGGCGTGGTCATCACGGGCTCGATTCCACTGTTCCTTTTGGGAGCGGCGTTCTTTCTCTACGCGATGACCGCCCTTGGCATCGTGCTGTCGACCGTGGCGCGCTCGATGCCGCAGTTCGGCTTGCTGGCGATCCCGTTCTTCGTCGTCATGAACATGCTCTCAGGCGGCACATCGCCGATCGAGGGCATGCCTGAAGTCCTGCAGGTCCTGATGCAGGCTGCGCCGTCGACGCACTTCACGCGGTTCTCCCAGGCCGTCATCTATCGCGGCGCGGGTATTGAAATCGTGTGGCCACAGCTTGCCAGGATGGCGTTGATCGGAACTGTTCTGTTCGTCTTCGCATTGATGCGATTTCGCGCCACGATGTCCGCTGCTCGGTGAGTTGACGAATGATTGAGGCCGGCATTGGACGGCGCAGCGGCTCGCGACCTCGGTGCTGATGCTGAGGCCTCTCCGAGACGAAGTCTGGGTTCTGGCCTGCTCCTTATCGCGATACCAGGGACTAAGTTGGAACCCGACCGCTCTTGACCGGAGTCTAGGCTGGCCGGAGCACAGCGTAGGTCAGGCTAGATGCTGGCGGCAAGGGCGCTGGCGGTCGATAGCCCAACGATGAGTGCGGCCTGATCGCATTGTAGTGGCGCCGCCAGTGCTCGATCAGCATCTTGGCGTCATGGAGCGTCGAAAATGCTTACGCCGCCAGCAGCTCGTCTCGGAGCTTGGAGTTGAAGCTCTCGCAGTGGTCATTCTCCCATGGGCTGCTGGGTTCGATGAAGAGCGACTTGACACCGATCCTGCTGAGCCAGCCACGCACGTTCTTGGCGACAAACTCGGGCCCGTTATCCGACCGAAAATGATCCGGCGGACCATGCTCAACGAAGAGATCGGTCAGGCAATGGAGCACATCGTCAGATCTGAGCCGGCGTGCAACGACGATCGCCAGGCATTCCGCTGTCCTCGGTGCGGTCCTGGACGAAGTCGTAGGACCAGACGTGATTGGGCCGCTCCGGTCGTAGACGGATGCAGGATCCGTCGTTGAGCCAGAGGCGGCCGCGTTTGGGTTGTTTTTTCGGGACTTTCAGCCGTCTTGCCTGAGGCAAGCACGTAAATGGGCCGCCGCCAGATCCGGTAGACGCGCTTGACGCTGACGCGCTAGCCTTCGTCGAGGAGCAACTGACGGATGCGTCGATATCCGTACCGGCCATACTGGGTCGCCAGCCGGACGATCGACGCGGTCATTGCCGCTTCATCATCACGGACCTTAGAATTCCGGCGCTGCTTTGCACGTGACTTGTTTGATAAACGAACACGCACGACGCTCCGACATCGACAGCTGCGAGCGTGTGGCCTTCATCGTCGACCCGGCGATAGTTCTCCTTGCCTTTGCGTTCTCTGCACTTGTCGGCGTTGTCTTTGGCTTCGTTCCTGCGCGTAGCGCGGCGCGTCTCGATCCTATAGAGGCGCTGCGGCACGAGTGACGATTGCTGTCGTGCGCATCGGGGCGCGAACAAGCAATCGTCGGACATGACATTGCCCGCCAAGAACGATTGCGGCGGATGGCAAACATTGATCTGCCGCAATGCGGCCTGACCTCGGTGACGGATTAGATGTCAGTTGGCGAAGAGGAGGTGCATACGCATGGCACAGATCAGATCTCGCCGGGTCGATCCAGAGTTGACGAGACGACAACTACTGGCGATGGGAAGCGCGGGACTCGCGACCGGCGTGGTGTCGCCGTCGAAGGCAAGCGCTGCCAAAGTGGTCACGAAGGCACGCATCCTCATCGCCGGCGCGGGTGCGGCTGGGTTGACCGTCGCGAACCGGCTTGCCGCGCGGCTCGAAGGAGCGCGCATCACGCTGCTCGATTCGCGCAAGGAGCATTACTATCAGCCAGGTTACACGCTCGTCGCCGCCGGGCTAAAGTCAATCGACTATCCAGTCTCGAGCACCCGGGAATGGGTGCCCTCCGGTGTCAATTGGGTCGATGAGGCGGTTACCGAGTTCAAGCCAGACGCGCGACGTGTTGTCACCTCGGCCGGCAAGACCCTGGACTACGACTTTCTCGTCGTCGCCACGGGCCTCGACCTCGACTACAGTGCCATTGAGGGCATGACGACCGATTTGATCGGGCGCGAGGGCATTGGCAGCGTGTATGCTGGGCCCGAGGCAGCGCACAAGACTTGGCAACAGATGTCACAGTTCACCGACAAGGGCGGTGCCGGCCTGTTCCAGCGTCCGGCGACGGAGATGAAGTGTGCGGGCGCTCCGCTCAAGTACGCCTTCATCACCGACGACTACGCACGGCGCAAGAGTACGCGGCAGAAGATCAAGCTGACCTACGCCGCTCACGGCAATGCCTTGTTCGGCGTACCAATCGTCAGCGAAAAGGTACGCATGCTGTTCGCGGAGCGAAGCATCGACGTAGCCTACAACCACGTTCTTAAGGCGATCGATCCAGGCCGACGGATCGCGACGTTCGAAACGCCGCAGGGCATGGCAGAAATCGGCTACGACTTCATCAACGTGGTGCCGCCGATGCGGGCGCCCGCGGCCGTCCGCAAGAGCGCGCTCGCTTGGCAGTCGGGGCCTTTCGCGGCCGATGGATGGGTGGAGGCCGACAAGGCCACCTTGCGCCACACGCGCTTCGCCAATGTATTCACGATTGGCGACGTCGCCGGAGTGCCGAAGGGCAAGACGGCTGCCAGCGTCAAGTGGCAAGCGCCTGTGGTTGTCGAGCACATCGTCGCCGACGTCGCCGATCGCAAGTCGGATGCCGCCTACAATGGCTATACGTCCTGCCCCCTCATTACGCGAATCGGCCGCGCGATGCTGGTCGAATTCGATTACGACAACAACCTAGTTCCGTCCTTCCCGGGGATCATCGCGCCGCTTGAGGAGCTGTGGATCACGTGGCTGATGAAGGAGATCGCTCTGAAGCCGACCTACCTTGCAATGTTGCGCGGGCGCGCCTGAGGAGGACCAAACATGAAGGAGCTGACGCTATCCACCCTTCTCGCCGTATTCGAGGAGTTGTTCGGCGCTTGGCTGTTCTGGGGTCTCGTCGCCATCGCATTGGCCGTGACGATGGCGCTTGTCATTGTGCTGGTGCGTGAGCGCCGCCTAAAGACGCGCCGGCTAATCCTTTCCGAGCTAATCGGCATCGCGGGAGGGATTGCTGCGGTCTGGCTGGTCCAGTTCGTGACGAGCTCCCGACTAGCGGATCTCGGCGGACCGATCGACGCCATCATCATCATCGGCATCTGGGTCGCCGGTGCGGCAGGTACGCTTGTCGCAATCTACGCGGCAATGGGTGTGGTCTCTGGTCAAATGGGTTGGACCGAAACTTAGCAGGTGCGGTCTGCCCCGCTTCTCCGATGAACCGCCCCACCCCGACCTGCGCCGCAGACCCGGAAACTCCGTTTGGCGAGGTCGATCGCCAGGACATGCACGTCTGACATGGGCTTTTCCTTCGAAAGCGGCACCCGGCGCTGCGCTGGCATCATACGATGCCGCATGGAGGGGGCATCCGCCCCATCAGTTCATCTTCAGTGACAGGTCAGTCCTTACGCCGGCAGGCGTCAAAGAGCATTAGGTTGGGGCAGAACTCGGGCCGCTCTCCATCGCCAGACTGCTCGAGCCACCTCAGGCATTTGTCGCCTGTGCCGCAGAATAGGCATCGACAGCGCGCCTCAGCATAAGCATCACCGCTCCGCAGTCGTACCAGGGCGCGAGTGTCGACATCCAGCCGCTGCATCATTTCTTGCATCCGGCATGCTCGATTCTCCACACGCCGAAACATGGGCCAGTCCATCGGTTCCTCCGCTATCCATGCAGGGTCAACAGGCGTCACCCTCGTTAGGCGCGCCGAGAGATTGGCCGATCGACGATTAGAGCGTCGATCGTGGTCGCGTTGAGGCAATAGCCGTCCATGCCAGCCTGTACGTCGTCGTTGGACAGATCTCGCGCGCAACGCCGCCATGATTTACAATGGGCGCACACCCTCTCCAGATCCCGGTAGGTCGTCGGCAATGCGTGTTTGACGAATGCGGGGTCGAGCCCCAGCTGCTGTAGCCGCTGGGGCATCAGCTCGGCGGGGCCAGGATGGCTGCAGCAAGGACTGTGCAAATCCCGCTCGTCCAGTCCAACATCGTGAGCCATCCGCCGCAGCTCGCTCGGTGGGCATGCTGCCAATTTGGCGATCGCTCGGCGATTGAGCAAGAAGCGGCGCCAACGCGCGCGCACTTGGGCAAGACTTGTGTGACCAGTTGGCTGAGTCATGGCGTTGCTCCTTACACTGGATGGTAGCGCTGGAGTACATGGGAGGAGGTGGATTGATCGCTTGCCCTTCTGCACTGACGGAAGAACGCGACGTTGTGAGAGTACCGTGGGAGATCCGAAGGAGGGCTAGGTTGCAAGGACGCAATTCCCCCGCAGCACTGTTGCTCGCGGCTTTGGACGATGCACTTGGGGCGGGCTTCGAACCAAGCCGCGCCCTTGGCGGCGGTGGTTGCCGCGTTCCGATCCGCACCGATGCGCAGGATCGCGCTGTTCACCAGCACGTCTTGGCTAAAGATCCGATCCATCATCGGGCGGCGGTAGCATAACTCGGTCACTGCGCTTTCCTCCGCCCCGTTTGGGCTTGCAGGAATGAACCGCACTAGGTTTGACATAGATTAAAATCGGGCGCGACCGTGCGCTCTTTGATACGGACCTCACGGATACGGACCTCGCGGCAGCGATCAGGAAGGGGCCGCGCACGCTCGCGAGGTACGTGGCAACAGGCGAATCTAAACCCACCCCGCGGTCATGTTCTGACCGCCAGCCTTGAGATGATCCTCGATTCTGGCGACTCCAGCGAATTCCTCGATGAGTACCCGAAGCGCATTGCGCTGATCAACGGACGGCACCGTGCCCCAAGCCTCGACAATACCATCCTTCACTGAAATATTGAGATAGGCACTATCGAGCCACGGCTGCTTGCGGATTTGCTCCATGATATTGCGCTGCAAGGTGGCATCGTCAGAATTTACGACGGGCGTGCCGACGCTCACTTGGCTTAGCACACGCACGAGGTCACCGCGCGAGATGATCCCCACGAGACTCCCGCCGCGCACGACGGGAACCCGCTTCAGCTTATTGGTGTCAAGCACATCCGCAACCTCGCTCAAACCGGCGTCCTCGCGTACCGAGATCACGTGCCGAGACATCACTTCGTGAACCTTCAACCCATGACTCTTCGTGTATTGGCGCGCCATCTGATCAGGATTCGACACGAATTTGGCAAACCAGGACTGCTTCTTTTCGGTTCCCGTTTCGACACGGTGGAGCAGGTCGCTGGCCGTCAGCACGCCGACGAGGCGGCCATTGGCCGCAACAACCGGAACACCACTCACCCGCTTCTCCGTCATGATACCCGCAGCTTCTCGCACGCTGGCTTCAGGTGTCACCGTGGCCACGTCGCGTGTCATGATTTCCTTGGCTTCCATGGCACATCCTCTCTTGTCAGGTCTTTGATTCAAGTGGATCCGCGCGGTGAACATGCGCATTGATGCGCGTCAATACTAAGGGTCCGTAGTCGAGCCTGAATGATTCGTCCGAATATGCGCCGAGGGATGCAAAAGCGCTGCGCGGATTGAGGCAATGGCAGCGGATTATCATCCGCAGCCGATGTCAGAAATGGGCATGACGGCGGCTCACTGTCGTGCGCAGCCAATATGCGTCCTTCCTCGTCGCTCCGCGTTAGGCAGTCTTGCGGGTCTCGGGAGCCAGTACCCTTCGGAAATCTCTCGGCTTCAATGCGATGCTCTCTAAGGTATGGCGGTCGAGTACGCCGAGAAAGGCGTCGATTGCCTCATCCAAAACGCTCGGCAGGCGGCAACAATTGGTAATGACGCACTGGTTGCCGGTCGCAAAGCATTCGACAATGGCGAAGTCCGGCTCCGTCGCGCGCAAGACCTCACCGAGATGGATCTCGTCGGCCGCCTTGCCGAGCCTTAACCCCCCGGTCCGGCCGCGCACGGCCGTCAGGTAGCCCGAGCGCGTGAGCGCATTGACGACTTTCATCAGATGCGCGCGCGATACCCGGTAAGACAGGGCCATCTCCTCAATGGTGACGAGACGATCACCGGCTGCGTGCGCGTACATGAGGACGCGCCACGCCAAATCGGAGAACCTGGTCAATTGCATCGGGGTGCCCCTGCGTCAGAATGCGAATAGATTCATTCTTGACATATCTTACTCGCGGTAGCAACTTCACATAAGGTTCATGTTAAGTATATCTTTGGAGGTGGACATGCTGCAAAGAGTGGACCAGCAGGACGACCGCACGACCTCCGACGCGCGTCGCACACCCCGCAGCCTTCTCAACCAGACAACGGACGCCGATGACGGGCTCCTGCGGGTCGCGGGGCCGTTAATGGCTGTGTGCTACTCCATCGCATTCGGGGCCGCATGGCTCACGTTCCGGGGTTCGAACGCCGCCCTGTTCCCCGTGGCAATCAGCATCTGCTTTGCCGTCATGTACTTCACCATCCCGATTCTTCTGATCAAGGTTCGGAACCGGCATGATGCGCGCTGGCATTCGGAAGAGGCGGAGCGCACGAGTGCAAGTATCGAAATCTATACGGGGCGCCTGACGCGGTTTGAGGCGCTGACCCAGATGTTGATCGTGCCGATTGCGGTGGCCTTTGCGTTCGTCTGCTTCGGTACGATTTGGACAATCTTGGGTTCGTGAGGCGCGCATGACGTTTGTCGTCACCGAGAACTGCATCCGATGCAAGTATACCGATTGCGTGGAGGTGTGCCCGGTCGACTGCTTCTACGAAGGCGCGAACATGCTGGTCATTCACCCTGACGAGTGCATTGATTGTGGGGTCTGCGTGACGGAATGCCCTGCGGAAGCCATTGTCGCGGACAGCGATGCTGCGGCTACCGATCTCTGGCTAGGGATCAACCGCACGTACGCCGAGCTTTGGCCGAACATCGTATCCAAGAAGACGCCGTTGCCGGATGCCGGAGCACACGATGGGCGTGCCGGAAAGCTGGCGGAGCTGTCGCCTGAGCCCGCAGCCGAAGAGGAAACGGCGTGACTCGCATGGCGACAACCCAGCTGGCGGGGCACGATCGCTGCTTCCAGAGGCGAAGCTCAGCGACATGTCGCTCTAGACGGCCCGCCGGTCCGGCCTTACGCGGGCGCGGATCCATTGGAAGCTCTGAGGGCCGCGTATCTCTGACGCGGCAGATATGGCGGGTGCGATTGACGGCCGACGAGGAGGCGTGATGGAAACCCATGTCAGGACTTGGCGCGTCGCAGCGAGAGCGCGTCTGAAACAGGAGCGACAGGAGCTTTCAGCGACCGATCGCCGCTTCCTCACCGAGGCCATCGCGCGCAATCTCGACAGGGTGTTCGAGCGTCTCACGTGCGGGACGCTCGGCATCTACTGGCCGATCAAGGGCGAATTCGACATCCGAGCCTGGGCGGCGGGCATCAGCGCGCGCAAACGCTGCCGGCTGGCGCTTCCGGTCGTGATTCGCGAGCACGCACCGCTGGAATATTGGCGCTGGCAATCTGGCGATGAGATGGTGCGCGGATTTTGGGGCATCATGGTGCCGAAGACGCCCGTCGCCGTGGCGCCTGATGTGGTCATTGCGCCGCTTCTCGGCTTCTCCGATCTCTACCGCCTCGGCTACGGTGGCGGATACTTCGATCGCACGCTCGCTGTCCTGCAGCCGAAACCAAAGGCAATCGGCATCGGCGCCGAGTCCGGCCGGATGCAGGGTTTTGTCCCACAATCCCACGACATTCCGATGGATGTGATCGTCACCGAAGCCGGCGTCTATCGCGGGCCAACCATGGCGGAAGGCAGCCATGAACATCAATGATTTCGCGATCAGATTCTTCGCCGTCAATGTACTCTTTACGCAACCGACGCTCCGCCCAATCGCACGAATCGCACTCCCTTAAGCATGAGAACTCGATTGAAATTCCGTCGTCTCATGCTTCACTTCCAATCCCATCACGACACCAGTTCCATCCCTGCGTGGAACAAGCAGCAGCTTTCCCGCGCTCCGTCGTCGCGTGGTGACAGCGACGAGGGAGCACCGAGAAGCCAATCATCCTTGAAAGCGACTACAGCCCTGTCGATGCCGTCGATGCCCAGCGCCGTTCCACCGACGGGCAAGTCGGACGAGAAGGCTCGGGCCATGTTAACCGGCTAGAACGCGCCGGTGGCATGGACAATCATTCATCAGCGGCAGAGTTATGTCACTTGCCTCAACGCCCGCAAGGCTGAGGTCGAGGTCAGCGTGGTTCGCGACAAGGCCGTAGTCGGGCGGCGAAACGGAGTAGGGTGTGAGCGCCGTGGAGATCTGGCGATGTTACAGGCTTGGCGCTGGATGAGCGCAGTACTCCTTCGGGTCTTTGAACCCGAAGTTCGAGCCTGGTACGGGCTTGAGCCGCTGTGGAAGGTGTTTTGGGGTTATGGCGTACTGGCGAGCGCCGTCATTATTGCTCTCTATGCAGTTGCCACGATCGAGCGTCGCGCCGCCATGCAACAACTACTCTTGATGTTTTTTGCCGGCTATACGATCTGGATTCTCGTGTCGGTGTGGCGCTGCGCAGCAACGTCCATGCCGATTTGGCAAACGCTTGCACGCAGCTCGACCGTGGCGTGGGCAGTAAATGCGGTGCTGGTCATCTTCTTCCTCGAGCTCGATCTGATGGCCGATTGGCTGCGCCTCTCATGACAAGGGTCGGTCGCTGCGCATCACAGTCGCAACCGCGCCTCGCAAGCAAGCCGAATGGAGCGGGCAATCTGAAACGCGAGGGCTGTAAACGTCACCGCCCAAGCGAGCATGGCGACGTAAACGAAAATGCGCGGAATAACCTGCAGAAACGGTAGCTCCAACGCCCGGGAAAGCTGGATTGTGCAAGTGGTGTACATCCCGAGCGGGAATACCATTCCCCAGAACTGTGGCTCGTAGCGTACGCGATCTCGACGGACCAGGTACCGCCAGACCATCAACGCAATGAGCAGGGGGATCCACCACGTCGCAACAGACCAGAAGAACACGGTAAAACCTTTAAGGAATGGTCTGAACTCGCTCAGAACGATCCACATGTTGGTGCGCTGAAGCAGGACCGAGCCGGCCAGCGTCGAGATGGCGACGGCCCCCATGTTGATCCAGTACGGCGGTCCGAAATCGTCGGTCGTTAGCCGGACGAAGGTGAGGCGATAGAAGATCAATGGGATGATCGCCAGATAGAGCATGCAGCCGACCATGAACATGGCGAGGCAGAGGAACTGGATGGCCTCGGGCGGCGCCGCGTCAGCGCCCAGTGTGCCGCGCAGCACGACGATCGACTGGGTCGCAACGGCGGCGATCAGCCAGGCCCCGTTGATGCCGGTTGCAAGCGAGGGTTTGTGCTCGCGGATCGTGACGGCAGTGAAAAAGGCGTACATCACGAGGCACCACAGCACCACTCCGGTCCACCAGAGCACCAAACCGACCTCCACGGCACCCACGACGACGACGTTCTGCGTGCCGAGCACACAGGTTCCAGCGACGATCGTAAAGAAGCCCGGCGCCCGCTGGTGATTGGAGAGATCGTCGACGATCTTGGCAGGGAAACGACAAATGCGCAGGAACGTCAGCAGCCACAAGACGCCATACGCTGCCCAGTTGATGAGGAGCAAGGCTTTGGGGATGTATGGAATGGCCAAGAGTTCCGATGCGATCGAAATCACCCCCGTGGCCATGACCAGAGCGAAGTAGCCGGGAAAAAGCCCTTCGGCAGCGCTCAACAGCAACGTCGATAGTGCCGCGTCGACCCGTATTCGAGAGCCCAAAACGGCCTCCTTGTCACCCGCGCCGCCGTGCCAACAGTGGCACATAGACGATGACGAATCCGGCGAATGCGATCACGCAGGCAATCGCCGAGACATGTGGCATCAGCTCCCGGAGCATATCGAAGGCAGCTGCGGTCCGCGCCACGGCCGCGACAACCGCTGTCACGTAGATCAGTCGGATCTGTCTCGTCGCGGCGAGCGGCAGGCCTGTATGCCCCATCCGCGCGCGCGTCGTCACGCCGATAGCTCCGATTATCCATCCGCGATCGGGCCGAGTTCCGCATCCGCTCATGCACGCAGCTGTTTGACCGCAGCAATTGTCATTTGGAGTTCAGCGAGAAGGTTGAACGGTACCTATCGACGATCGTAGCTCAGGCAAGGATCTCCTTGTAAGCCGCTCGAGTGACCTGAAATCTTTCGAACGGAAACTTGATAGGGACGCCTTCTATTGCGGCCAACAACATCATCAGATGAGCTTCCCATCCAGCACAAGAACGGGCAATGTCTTCGTCTTCTGGAATTTGAAGTGTTAACGTCAATCTTGTTCCCCCGACGTCCGGTGCGATTTCCCAGCGCACGGGGCGCTTCGGTTCACCAGAGCTGCTCCAACTGTATTCCAGTAAGCTTGGTGGCTCGAATTCGCTGACCGCACTGTCTATAACAATACCACTGTCGGTGAAGTTCAGTTTCGCGGCACCACCTTTGCGCTGCTCAATCCGACCCGGCGCTAGCCATTCCACCATCCGATCTGGATCGGTGAGCATCGCCCATACCTGCGATTGGTCGTGCGCAAGAAATCGCTCCAGCCGAACCTTGTAACACCCATTGCCGCGTTCGATTGCGCCTAGATTCTCATTTTCTTGAGTCATGAATGTCCATGCACTCCATTGTTCGTGCGTTAATTTGGTTTCGTTGCCTTGCATTTCGAGGAGTGCACCTACCGGCGGCAGTGAACCACGTCTCGATGGACCTCATGCGCGCCATTTTGTATTCGCGGCGCATGCCGCCAAAGCGCGCGATCGCGTAGAACCCAGACCGCAGAGACGATCACTCCGCCACCTCTTTTCGGCCGCGGTGCGGGCGGTTCTCCGCTCCGGCGAGCGCACGCAGGCGCCGCCGAAGACGATGATGATCGATCGAATGTCCCAACCCCGCCGTGTCCTGTCGCACAATTGGCATTGATTGCACGACAGAGCTCCATCTGGGCGGAAGCTGAAAACTCGATGGGGCCGGAACTCTGCCCAAAGCCCACAGAATAGGCGAAAACGAGAGATGGTCTGTCAAATATAGAGTGCTCCCGCCGAGCGATGGAAGAAGCCGTTCGAGTACGCAGCAGATGGACAGACGTCGCGGCTGCGCAGAAAGGCTTCGTCGGCATCGCGGCGGCCGTCCAGCACGTCGCGGAAGAGGTGCGCGATGGCGACCATGTCGTACATGTGCGGCGACAGGCGCAGCGATGAGACACCGATGTCGACCAAGTCGTTCGCTTCCCTCAGCAGATTGCAGAATGCGTAGGAGAGCGTCTGCACGCCGTTAACGACCAGGAACGGCTCATTGTCGAGCGTCTCGACCGCCATCCCATCGGCATCCTGGTCGCAAACGAACTGGCAGGAATCCTTCGAGTGGCCATGCACACGTGCATGATAGCAGCGCGCGGAGATGGCGAGCGGTGTTCGGCCGAAGGCCCACACCTCGATCGTGACGTCCGGCGTCCCTGTGGCGATCGCCTCAATCGATGATCTCGGGAGCTCTGGCGGCAGCGCGACAAGGCGGGCGCCACGGCTGGCCAAGAACCCGAGCGTGCCCTCATTGTATACATTGACGAAAGGGCCGATCGCGTGAGGCCGGCCTGCAACAGCCGGTAGCAGCGAGACGTCGTTGACCTCCACCATATGACGCCCGTTGACCAGCTCCGCGCCATGCCGCGCCTCACGCTTGAGTGTCGGTAGAGCCAGGGAACTCAACAGAACCTCCTTCCCCGCGCGCTCCAGTCTCTCGATTACGTTCGGTAGGATATCGGCGAAGAAAACCTGACGCTTGGAGCACACGACCTCCCCAACGCACACATGGTCGACAGGAGCTTCATCGGCGATTCGGAAGTAAAAATCGCGCCAGCGGTCGACCGGCCAGTTGAACAGAACTGGTCCGAGCGTCAGGGTCGTGCTTTGCATAGCTTGCACTCCATCGCCGCGCCTCAGCGCCACGTTTTCAGATAGGCGCCGCATGTTGCGCTCTGCCCCTCGCTCACTTGCGCGAGGACACTGTGGGGGATCTCGGCGCCGCTCGCCATCGCATGCAGCGCGGCGCGGAACTGGGTCACGACGGCCTTCGTGTACGCGCGGCTGCGCTGGCGCCCTTCGATCTTGAGTGCTTTGACGCCGGCTCGGCAGAGCGCAGGGATCAGCGTGCTTGCGTCGAGGCTGACCGCATCCTCAAAGATCTGACCTGACACGTTGTTCGCCCGGAAAGCTCCCTTGCATAACGTCGGGTAGGCAGCCGGCTGGCCTGCCGGAATGCGATTGATCGTGAAGTTGCCTAGGCGAGTGACTAAGTCACCTTTCGATTCATGATAGCCTACGTGACTGGCTGGAGAGCAGACGCCGTGCATGTTGGGTGACTGGCCGGTGACGTAGGAGGAAAGCGAACATCGTCCTTCTGCCATTACACAGAGGCCGCCGAAGACGAAGACCTCCGTCTCGCAGGAAATGGCGCCATTGATATCCGCGATTTCGGCAACGCTCAGCACGCGGGGCAAGACGACCCGCTTGACACCGAAAGCATCGACGTAAAACCGGATGGCCTCTGGATTCGCGGCGGCAGCTTGTACGGAGAGGTGCAGGCGGAGATCGGGGTAGTGCCCCGCGGCATAGGCCAACAGGCCGATATCGGCCAGAATCACGGCATCGACAGACAGTGCGGCGGCATCATCGACGGCGCGGTGCCACAACGTGGCGGCGCCGGCGCGCGGAAACGTATTGATCGCGATGAAGACCTTGGTGCCGTGCTGGTGGGCGTAATCGACGGCTGCAGCCATATCCGAACGGCTGAAATTCAGGCCGGGAAAGTTGCGGGCGTTCGTCTCATCCTGAAAGCCGCAATAGACAGCATGGGCTCCGGCATCGACGGCGACGCGCAAAGCGGGAGGTGTTCCCGCCGGGCAGATCAGCTCCATGTCCTTCCCGGTCGTCGGTGTCATGGTTGGGTCCGCTCGTTGTCTGTCGCATATCCTCGTCGAGGTTCATCAGCGAGTAGTCCTCGCAGCAGCTTTCCAGGCTGGCTGATCCACAATCTAACCAATGCGAGCGCTTCGCTCAGCAGCTTGATCTCGGCAGCATCCACGGCGTTGCGCAAAGCCAGTACTGCCGCGATGTCCCCCGTCACGACGATCTCGCGCGAGAAGAACAGCGCATCTCCATCGGCTTCTCCGTCGACGAGCCCGATAAGTGCCGCCAGCGTCCCGGTGATCCGCGCATGAAGGAGTCGCTCGTCGAAAGAGCGGAGCACGCGCAATCCCACAACGCTGTGGTGCAACTCGATCTCTACGGCAAAAGGCACGTCGCTTGGATCGATCCCAAAACGCAGCCGATCGGTGCGGCCGATGCGTTCGAGTATGTCGGGGTGGCGGGCCACGATGCTGCTCGCGAGCTGCTGCAGGAAGATCTCCAGCGGCAGCAGAGGCAGCGGGCGCAACGCGGAAGAGACGAAATCCGGCACGCGGAAATCATGCCTGAACGACAAGGTGAACATAGCGTCCCTCATGCGCCCGCTGCCCTGAGCTAGGCACTCTCAACTAACCGATGTCGCGACGGGGTCACTTAACCAAAGTCAAGGCGCATCGGCCGCCGATCGGAAAAGTCGTGGCAACTCCGAAGGGAGGGACCATGTCCTTTCGCAATCTACCGAACTTTCGGGACCTGCGCGCATTCCGGGACTTCCTCGATACGGCCGATCGGTTGACGAAGGTGGCAACACCCGTCTCCACCGTGCACGAGATGACGGAGATCCATCGACGCGTGCTGGCGCGACGCGGGCCGGCGCTGCTTTTCGAGAGCGCGGTTCTCCCGAGCGGAGAGGCCGCTCGGATGCCGGTGCTCGTCAATCTCTTCGGCTCGATCGAGCGCGTTGCGTGGGGTTTGGGCGTGACGCGGGAGCGGATATCAGCGCTTGGAGAGCTGCTGGCGCGATTGCGGCAACCAGAACCCATCGACGGTTTCAAGGGCTTGCGGGAAAGCTGGCCACTCATCAAGGCGGCTCTGACGCTCCTGCCGACAATGGTCAGCCGACCGGCGGCCCACGAAGACATTTACATCGAAAAGGACGTCGACCTGACGCGCCTGCCGATCCAGACGTGCTGGCCGGGAGAGCCCGCACCGTTGATCACGTGGCCGCTCGTCATCACGCGCCCACCCACGTCGGACGATCTTGCGGACTACAATGCAGGTGTCTACCGGATGCAAGTGCTTGATCGCGATCGCGCCATCATCCGGTGGCTGGCGCACCGCGGCGGCGCTACGCATCATCGCTTGTGGTCCGCTGCTGGTCAGGAGATGCCGATTGCCGTCGCCATCGGCGCCGACCCGGCGACCATGCTATCGGCCGTTCTCCCTCTGCCCGAGGGGATGTCTGAGTTGCGCTTCTCCGGCGTCCTTAGAGGTGAGCGGCCGCGCCTTGCCCGGTGCGTAACTCAGCCGCTGATGGTTCCCGCCGACGCCGAGATCGTCATCGAAGGCACGGTATCGCCCAACGAAACCGCGCCGGAAGGCCCGTACGGCGACCACACGGGCTACTATAACGCCGTCGAACGCTTTCCCGTTATGCGGGTGACCGCGATTACGAGCCGGCGCGCACCGATCTACGTTTCGACCTACACCGGGCGTCCCCCTGACGAACCCTCGATCATCGGCGAGGCGCTCAACGAACTCTTCATCCCGATCCTGCGTGGCCAGATCCCTGAAGTCGTCGATTGCTGGCTCCCGCCCGATGCCTGCTCGTATCGCGTAGCGGTCGTCTCGATACGCAAGCGGTATCCCGGACATGCGCGGCGCGTGATGATGGCGTTGTGGGGAATGATGGTGCAGTTCTCCTATACGAAGGTGGTCGTGGTCGTCGATGATGACATTGATGTGCGCAATCCTCGCGATGTCTTGTGGGCATTGTCGACGCGCATGGATCCCAGCCGCGACCTCACGGTGATCGACCGGACGCCGATCGACTATCTGGATTTCTCATCTCCGCTGAGCGGTCTTGGCGGAAAGCTCGGGATCGATGCGACGAACAAGATCGGGACCGAGACAACCCGAGAATGGGGGCAACCGCTGGCCATGGATCAGGCGGTCATGGATCGCGTGGACCGAATGTGGTCAAGGTTTGGGCTTGATGGCGCACAGGGCTCAGCCACTGGGAGCGGCCGATGAGCCGCCAGCGGGTCGTGCTCGGCATCAGCGGCGCATCCGGCGCGGCCATCGGCGTACGCATCGCCGAACTCCTCGGCCAATCGCCGGAAATCGAAACCCATCTCGTCATCTCTCCCGCCGCCCAGAAGACGCTGGCGATCGAAATCGGCCCGGATGCCGTCGCTCATCTTGAGCGTTGTGTCGCAAAACGGCATCCGAGCGACGATATCGGCACAGAGATCGCAAGCGGCTCGGTTCCGACGGCTGGGATGATCGTCGCACCGTGCTCCATGAGGACGCTCTCAGGCATTGCCTGCGGGATCGCCGACAATTTGCTCATCCGCACGGCCGATGTGCACCTCAAGGAGCGAAGGCCCCTTATACTGGTTGCTCGCGAAAGCCCGCTGCATCTCGGTCATCTGAGGGCGATGGCCGCCGTTACGGAGTTCGGGGCCATCGTGGCGCCGCCGGTCCCCGCCTTCTATCTGCGGCCCGAGCGGCTGTCCGACGTAGTGGACCAGATCGCGTTGCGCACGATCGATCTATTGCGTTTGCGCAATGCGCCACGGGCGCGGCCATGGTCGACATCTGGACACTGATAGAAGAAATGCGGTCACAGCTTATGACAAGTTATCGCGCCTCGGTTCCGAGATACACCAGCTATCCGACCGCACCCCATTTCTCGCCGGACGTGGATCACACCCGGTATGCGCGCTGGTTGTCGAGCCTGCCGTCCGGCGCCGATCTCTCGCTCTACATTCATATCCCGTTTTGTCATCAGCTATGCTGGTACTGCGGGTGCAATACCAAGGCGACCAAGCACTACGCGCCCGTTGCACGGTATTTGCAGGCGGTCGAAATCGAGATTGCACGCGTCGCAGAACACATACCCACACATTGCATCACACAGATCCACTGGGGTGGCGGGTCGCCAAACATTCTTGCGACAGCGGATATCCGCTCGCTGTCCGAGACGATCCGCGCGCACTTCAGCATCGATCACGATGCGGAGTTCGCCGTCGAAATGGATCCGCGCCACCTTGATCCCGAGCAAATTCATGCGTTCGGCGACGCTGGCATCTCGCGGCTCTCGCTCGGCGTCCAGGATTTCGATGATTCTGTTCAGGCGGCGATCGGTCGCCAGCAGAGCTTTGAGATGACACGCCGGGCCGTTGATGCCTTTCGAGACCTGGGCGTTGCATCGATCAATATCGACCTCATGTACGGGCTTCCGCATCAGACGACAGAAAGCGCAGAGCGCACCGCCGCCCAGGTGCTCGCGCTTGCGCCGGATCGAATCGCTGTCTTCGGCTATGCCCATCTGCCGCAGCGCATGAAGCACCAGCGGCTGATCCCGGCAGAAGCATTGCCGGGTCCTGACGAGAGGCTCGCTCAGTCGATCAGGATCGGGGAGATCCTCGTTGAGCATGGCTACGTTCGGGTCGGCCTCGATCACTACGCCAAGCCGACTGACAAGCTAGCTTCCGGCATAGTTGCTCGAAACTTCCAGGGCTACACGACTGATCGATCCGATGCCCTGATCGGCATCGGCGCATCAGCGATCAGCCGTCTGCGGGAGGGGTATGTTCAGAACGCCGTCGCTGCCGCCGACTACACGCGTTGCATCGAACAGGATGGCTTGGCGACAGCCAAGGGCATCGAGCTTTCCAGCGAGGACAAGGCGCGAGCGCACGTCATCGAGCGCCTCATGTGCGATCTTGTGTTCTCCGCAAGCGAAGTGCAGGCGAAATTCAGCGGGGTCGCCGATCCGATTCTGCGGGACGCAGACCGGCTGCTGACCGACGAAGAGAATGCCGGCTTGATCCGAGGCACCTTGGACGGCTTCGTCATCACCGAGCGTGGCCGCCCTTTCGTTCGCAGCATTTGCGCCCAATTCGACGCATATTTGGCCAGGACCAAGGTCCTGCATTCGGCCGGTATCTGATCCGAGCGGTCATCCATCGTCGCCAGTGAACTCGACGAACGCCGCGAGGCGGGCCATATCGGCGATTTCCACGACATCACGTTCGACGCTGACGCCGAGCGGCCGCAGGCGCGCAAGCGCTCGCGAGAAACTTTCCGGCTTCATCCCGAGCCGGTTGGCTATGAGTCCTTTCTCGAACGGAAGGTCTACGATAGCGGGGCCCTCCTGGCCGTCCGCGAGGCGGAGTATGAATTCAGCGATGCGTTGCGGCGCAGATCGGACTTTTATTTGCTCGATCTGCTCGACGAGAGATTTGAGCTGGTACGAAGCTGCGGCGAGCATCGACAAGGCTAGCTCGGGCTGGTTGCGGATGCGCGTCCGGAACGCGTTGCCGTCGATACGCACCAGGCGCGCCGACGATACCGTCGCGGCGCTGGCAGGGTATCGACCGCCAAGAAACATGGCCGCCTCAGCGAATGTCTCGCCGCGCTTGAAAACGTGCAACACGACCTCGAGGCCGTCCGAGGTCGTGCGATAGATCTTCACCCACCCTTCGAGAATGACAAAAAAGGCATCAGCCGCCTGTCCTTGGTGGAAGAGCGGCGTGCCTTTTTCATATGCGCGCGCCACGAGACCGCCGGCGAAATCTTGCACGATGTCCGGCGGCATGCCGCTCAGCAGGGGTGTCGATCGAACGATATGCCAATCTGCGGGGTCCATCTGCGCTCACAGAGATCGGGCGTCGATTGTCAAGTATGCATTAGATGCTACTTCTGACACCGATCTCCAAGTTCAATCGTGACGACCGGCGTGGGCATTGGGCTAGATCAAACAGCAACAGGATTGCCGGCCCTTTAGTGCCTCTCAAACCGGTCGACGAACGTTTTCTCCGCTACTGCAGACTGTTTGCACCTCTCGATGAGAACGATTTTAGCCTGCCGACGCGCAACCACCGCGTGGTGGAGTTGGCCACCGGCCAGCCGCCGTTCGAGCAGGACTCGAGAGCGGAAGCGTTCTTCGTGGTTCTTGAGGGATGTGTGGTTCTGTACCGCGATCAGGACAATGGCAACCGTGTCGTGATCCATCTCTTTGGTCCGGGCGGCTCTTGCCGAGGCGCTGCTATCGGACGACGATCTGGCTTACTTCGTGAGCACCGAGGCTGCATCGCGTTTGCTGGTCGCGCGATTCGACATACTGACCTACCGCCAGCGAATGTGGTGTCGAGGCAAGACGCGGCCACGTCATCATCCTCGACGTGCGCCGGCTGGACGATTTCATTGCCGCGAGGGATGGCTGAGGTGTCCAGCGAGCGGTTGCGCCCTTGCGTACACAATCGCTTTGCACAGGCCGGCGATTAGCTCCAAAGCGAGTCATCACACGAATTATGACTGTAAAAATCAACAATTGTTAGAAGAAAAGAATATGGGCACTCACCGCGCTCAAGGGAGGATTGAGATGGCACGAGGCGGCCCTCGCACCATAACGCCGTGCCCGGCATCATCGGGCAGAGTTTCTTCGACGGTAACGACCAGCCACGCGTTCAGATCCGTGGATCGGGCTTGCAGCGGAACGCAGTCGAGCGTGGGATCCTGGTGCTGCAGGACGCTCGTTGCCAAGCTGCCGGGAGGGCCCCACGCATTCAGTACAGTGGTATGGTCGGCCGCGCTTCTGATATGGCCGTGCGGCTACTGGCCTTTGCTCTCGGATCCAGCTTCGACCCGCAGACACGCGTGCTGAGCGCCGAAACGTCACACGGCTGGATCGTCGATAGTCGACGATGGCTTCGCGAGATTGCGCAATGCTTCGACGTCTTGAATCTCGACTACCGCCCCACACACTCTCACCCTGTAGGGAACGAGTGCCATAAATGATCTTGAAAGAACTTCCGGCGCCATGCCGAGACAGGAGGCAAGTACTTTCTTCTCGAATGGCAGCGTGAAGCTCTTCTTCGTCCCTAACCGTTCATGATGTGTTAGCAGAAAATTTGCCAGTCGCTCGATAGTTGATTGCAGTTTCTGATTCTTGAGCTCTTTCATGATGCCGCGATAGGCACCGGCGAGTTCAAGCGCTATTGCCTGCGCGAACGTGGCATCGGCATTAAATAGCTGCCGCACAGCCTCGGCTGGCACTAGGAGGACGCGCGCTGGCGATAGCGTCCGGACCGAACCGAGACATACCTTGTCAAGGATCAGAGCGGCAATAGAAAAGCTGTCGCCGGGGCCGAGAACCGCGACGGTCGTTTCGCGGTCGCGATAAGTCGAGAAGACCTCCACCTGCCCGTCGACAACTACGTGCAGAAAGTCCGCCGTCTCACCCTCGCGTATCACCTCAACATGCGAGGGAAAGCGTTGAAGCTTCGAATTGCGCAGCAACGCTTCGATGTGGCCAGCCTCGACGTCAGCAAAGAGCAGCATCCGACGTATCCTGCTCTTATCTCGAAGGCGCATGACAATCGTCCGTATACCAGCGCTAGATCACACAGCGCAAGTCAGGGTGTTCCTCGTACTTTTAGGTTGGTCCGGGGTATGGTAGTTGACCGAAGTCAAGGACCGTTCGATGCTGCGACGCAATAGTCACCCTTGCAGCACCAGGGACCTGGGGTGAATATGCCGAGCATCGTCACTACCAAATCGGACCAGAGCCGTGCGCTCTGGCTTTCCACGATTGCCTTTACCGTATGCTTCGCCGTCTGGACGATCTTCGCCATCATCGGCATCCAGATCAAAGCAGACCTCGGTCTCAGCGACACCCAGTTCGGTCTCTTGGTCGGCACGCCGATCCTGACCGGCTCACTCATTCGGCTGATTCTTGGCATCTGGGCGGACCAGCATGGCGGCCGCGTCGTCTACACATTGACGATGTTGAGCGCCGCGGTCATGACCGCCCTGCTGACGTTCGCCCACGACTTTCCGACGTTCCTTCTTGCGGCCCTCGGTGTCGGTATCGCCGGCGGTTCGTTCTCGGTTGGCGTCGCGTATGTCGCGAAGTGGTATCCGAAGGAGAAGCAGGGTACCGCGCTCGGCATCTTCGGTGCCGGCAACGTCGGCGCGGCGGTGACAAAGTTTGCCGCACCAGTGATCATGGTCGCCTATGGATGGAAGAGCGTCGCGCTGATCTGGGCGGCGGCTCTTGCGGCCATCGCCGTCATCTTCTTCCTCTTCGCCAAGGATGATCCCGACCTTGCGCGCCGTCGCGCCGCGGGACAGAAGCCCGAGCCGCTTTCCGCTATGCTCGAGCCGCTGAAAAGCGTCCAGGTCTGGCGCTTTTCTCTCTATTACTTCTTCGTATTCGGCGCCTTCGTCGCGCTCGCGCTGTGGCTGCCGCGCTATCTGATCGGCGTGTATGGACTCGATATCACGGCTGCCGGCATGATCGGCGCGCTGTACTCGATCCCGGCTTCGATCTTCCGAGCTTACGGCGGGCACCTCTCCGACAAGTACGGCGCGCGCCGGATCATGTATTGGACCTTCCTTGTCTCGGTCATTTGTACTTTCGTCCTGTCGTATCCGCCGACGCAGTACGTTGTCGAAGGTATTCGCGGTCCGGTCACCTTCTCGACGCGGATGGGACTCATCGGCTTCATCGTCGTGATCTTCGTGCTTGGCTTCTTCATGAGCCTCGGCAAAGCCGCGGTCTACAAGCATATCCCGGTCTACTATCCCGATCGTGTGGGCGCGGTCGGTGGCATTGTCGGGCTCGTCGGGGGCCTTGGCGGCTTCGTCCTGCCGATCGCCTTCGGCGCACTCAACGACCTTACCGGCGTCTGGCAGAGTTGCTTCTGGCTGCTGTTCCTCATCGTCTCGGTTTCGCTCGTTTGGATGCATGTTGCTGTCCGCGAGATGGAGAGATCAGCGGCTGAGTCGGGTGTGCCCGTGCGCCGGCTTCCGGAGCTGCCGGAAATGCAACCCGTGCACGGCCCGGCGCAGGAGGGCGCGCTGGCGGCCAGGGGCGCGATAGAGGATTGGCGCCCAGAGGAGAAGAATTTTTGGGAGAGCCGTGGACGCGCGATCGCGCGGCGCAACCTGTGGATTTCCGTTCCCTGCCTGCTGCTCGCGTTCGCGGTGTGGATGGTTTGGTCGGTTGTCGTTGCGAGATTGCCGAGCGTTGGCTTCGCCTTCAACAATGATCAGCTCTTCTGGCTCGCTGCGCTTCCCGGTCTATCCGGCGCGACGCTGCGCATCTTCTACAGCTTCATGCCGGCCATCTTCGGTGGTCGCCTGTGGACGACCCTCGCAACCTGGTCTCTGCTCATTCCGGCACTCGGCATGGGCTTCGCCGTCCAGAATCCCGATACGCCCTACTGGATCTTCCTCGCGCTGGCACTGCTCTGCGGCTTTGGCGGCGGCAATTTCGCCTCGTCCATGGCCAACATCTCGTTCTTTTTCCCCAAGGCCGAGAAGGGCAACGCGCTGGCCATCAATGCCGGTCTCGGAAACCTCGGCGTCAGCGTCGTGCAGTTCGTTGTGCCGCTGGCGATCACGGCGGGTGTATTCGGTGTGCTCGGCGGCGATCCGCAAACCGCGACTGTCAATGGCGTAACCACGACGTTATGGCTGCAGAACGCCGGATTCGTCTTCGTCCCCTTCATCATCGCCTCCGCGTTCGCGGCCTGGTTCGGCATGGACGACATCGCGACGATGAAGGCGAGCTTCGCTGATCAGTCAGTGATCTTCAGCCGCACCCACAACTGGATCATGTGCTGGCTCTATACCGGCACCTTCGGATCGTTCATCGGTTTCTCGGCAGCCTTCCCTCTGCTCTCGAAGATACTTTTCCCAGAGGTTAATGTCCTCAAGTACGCCTTCCTCGGGCCGCTCGTCGGCGCGGTGTCGCGGGCGCTCGCTGGTAAGGCGTGCGACCGCATCGGCGGCGGGCGAATCACTTTGTGGGTGTTCGTCGCCATGTGCTTGGGCGTCGTCGGGATCCTCTATGCAATCGGCATGAAGGGCGACCCGACCGCATTCCCGGTGTTCTTCGCGAGCTTCCTGTTCCTGTTTGCAGCGACCGGCGTGGGCAATGCTTCCACCTTCCAGATGATACCCGCGATCATGCGTATAGAAGTGGCGCGGCTGGAGCCCGGCCTCTCTGCCATCGACCGCATCAAGCAGTCGGACAAGGAGGCGGCCGCGATTATCGGCTTCACGTCGGCGGTCGCCGCGTTTGGGGCTTTCTTCATCCCGAAGAGCTTCGGCAGTTCCATCAGCATGACCGGTGGCGCGGAAGCAGCACTCTACAGCTTCCTCGCCTTCTACGTGAGCTGCATCGCAGTCACCTGGTGGTTCTATACGCGACGCGGCGGCCTGCTCTTCGACGTCGAGCGCGGCGGTGGCCCACAGGCGCCCACCTCCGCCTTGACCCCCGTCGCATAATTCCTTCGTCAAACGAGGCGACCGACCATGAGCCATTTTCTCGACCGTCTGACCTTCTTCAACAAAGTCTCCGAGCCCTTCGCCAATGGTCACGGCGTGACGACCGGAGAAGACCGCCGGTGGGAGGACGGCTATCGGAAGCGCTGGCAGCACGACAAAATCGTGCGCTCGACACACGGTGCCAATTGCACGGGGTCGTGCTCCTGGAAGATCTATGTCAAGGGTGGCATCGTCACCTGGGAGACCCAGCAGACCGATTATCCGCGCACGCGACCCGATCTACCGAACCACGAGCCGCGCGGCTGCTCGCGAGGCGCGAGCTATAGCTGGTACCTCTATTCCGGCAATCGCGTGAAGTACCCGCTGATCCGTTCGCGACTGCTGCGGCTTTGGCGCGCCGCACGTAAGACGATGCCGCCCGTTGCCGCCTGGAAAAGCATTGTTGAGGACAAGGCAAAGCGCCAGGACTACATCTCCGTGCGCGGTCACGGCGGCTTCGTACGCGCTCCGTGGGACGAAGTTACCGAGATCATCGGCGCAGCCAACGCCTACACCGCCAAGACATATGGTCCCGATCGCGTCATCGGCTTCTCGCCCATTCCGGCGATGTCGATGGTGTCCTATGCGGCCGGATCACGCTACCTGTCGCTGCTCGGCGGCGTTTGCATGTCGTTCTACGATTGGTACTGCGATCTTCCTCCAGCGTCGCCACAGACCTGGGGCGAGCAGACGGACGTCCCCGAAAGCGCCGACTGGTACAATGCCGGCTTCATCATCCTTTGGGGCTCCAATGTTCCGCAGACGCGGACGCCGGACGCGCATTTCTATACGGAAGCCCGCTATCGCGGGACTAAAAGCGCGGTGATCTGTCCGGATTACTCGGAAGCTTCAAAGTTCGGCGACATCTGGCTGTCGGTCAAGCAAGGCACCGACGCCGCGCTCGCGATGGCGATGGGACATGTGATCCTGAAGGAATACCACGTCGATCGACAGGTGCCGTACTTCCGCGACTACGTCCGCCAGTACAGTGATATGCCGAACCTCGTGAAGCTGGTGCGCCAGGGCGACCGTCTCGTGCCTGATCGCTTCTTGCGGGCGAGCGACTTCGCGGAGGCTTTGGGTGAAGCGAACAATCCGGATTGGAAGACGGTCGCCTACGACGAAGCCAGCGGCAGGATCGTCGTCCCCAATGGTTCGATTGGCTTTCGTTGGGGCGAGACCGGCAAGTGGAACATCGAAGAGAAGGATGCTAGTGGCCGCGAGACGAAGCTGCGGTTGTCGCTCGCGGACATCAAGGACGAGTTCGCAGACGTTGCGTTCCCCTACTTCGGCAACATTGAGCATGAGCATTTTACTCATTCCGACCACGCCAGCATCCTGAATCGCCGGGTACCGGTGAAGAAACTCGCGCTCGCGAATAGCGAGGTGCTCGTCGCCACAGTCCACGATCTCTTTGTCGCCAACTACGGCGTCGATCAGGGCTTCGGGGGCGACAACGTCGCCAAGAGTTACGACGAGGACACGCCGTATACGCCAGCGTGGGCGGAGCGGATCACCGGTGTCTCACGCGACAAGATTATCCAAGTCGCGCGCGAGTTCGCGACCAATGCCGAGAAGACCAATGGCCGGTCGATGATCATCATCGGCGCCGCGATGAACCACTGGTATCACTGCGACATGAACTACCGCGGCGTGATCAACATGCTGGTCATGTGCGGGTGTATTGGTCAGTCCGGTGGTGGCTGGGCGCATTATGTCGGCCAGGAGAAGCTGCGGCCGCAAGCGGGATGGGTGCCGCTCGCCTTTGCCCTTGACTGGAGTCGCCCTCCACGCCAGCAGAATTCGACATCGTTCTTCTACACACACTCGAACCAGTGGCGGTACGAGACGATGAATACGGCAGATATACTGTCGCCGACGGCACCTCCGGGCTCCTGGAACGACGCGATCATCGACTACAACATGCGCTCGATCCGCATGGGCTGGTTGCCCGCTTATCCAACGCTGACTGAGAATTCGCTGGAAGTCGCGCAGAAAGCGGCGGATGCCGGCCTCGAGCCTAAGGACTACGTCGCGCAGTCGCTCAAGTCGGGTGAGATGTCGTTCGCCTGGGAGGATCCCGACAGCCCGCAGAACTTCCCGCGCAACATGTTCGTATGGCGCTCGAATATCCTCGGCAGCTCGGGCAAGGGGCATGAATACTTCCTCAAGCACCTGCTCGGCACGTCACACGGTGTGCTTGGCAAGGATCTCGGCGAGGAGGGCCGCACGAAACCCAAGGAAGTCCGTTGGCACGACGAGGCACCGCGCGGCAAACTTGACTTGCTGGTAACGCTCGACTTCCGCATGTCGACGACCTGCGTCTACTCCGACATCGTGTTGCCGACAGCGACCTGGTACGAGAAGAACGACCTCAATACGTCGGACATGCATCCCTTTATTCACCCGCTGACGGGCGCGGTAGATCCTGCATGGGAGGCGAAATCCGACTGGGAGATCTACAAGGCGATCGCAAAGTCATTCTCGGACGTCGCACCCGAAGTTCTCGGCGTCGAAAAGGACGTCGTGCTGACTCCGCTGATGCATGACAGCCCCGGCGAGATCGCACAATCCGCCGAGCCGAAGGACTGGAAGAAGGGCGAGTGCGAACCGATTCCAGGCAAGACCATGCCGGCGGTCACGGTCGTCGAGCGCGACTACCCGAACCTCTACAAGCGCTTCACGTCACTCGGCCCGCTGATGGATAAGCTCGGCAACGGCATCAAGGGCATCGCCTGGAAGACTGCGCACGAGGTGGAACACCTCCGACAACTCAACGGTGTTGTGACCGACGAGGGTCCGACTAAAGGCATGGCCCGCATCGATACCGATATCGATGCCGCCGAGGTGCTCCTGATGCTCGCGCCGGAGACGAACGGTGAAGTCGCGGTGAGAGCCTGGGAGTCACTGTCGAAGGCTACGGGACGCGAGCACGCGCACTTGGCCCTGCCCAAGGAAGACGAAAAGATCCGCTTCCGCGACGTCGTCGCGCAACCCCGCAAAATCATCTCGGCACCGACTTGGTCCGGCCTCGAGAGCGAGAAGGTTTGCTATAACGCTGGCTACACCAACGTCCATGAGCTGATTCCCTGGCGCACGCTGACTGGTCGCCAGCAGCTCTATCAGGACCACTTGTGGATGCGCGCCTTCGGCGAGGGCTTCTGCGTCTACCGCCCGCCCGTCGACCTGCGCACAATCAAGTCCGTGCAAGGTATTCGCCCCAACGGCGAAAAGGAAATCGTCCTCAACTTCATCACGCCGCACCAGAAGTGGGGCATCCACTCCACGTATACCGACAACCTGCTCATGCTTACCCTGTCGCGTGGCGGTCCAATCGTCTGGCTTTCGGAAGTCGACGCGCGGAGGGCCGGCATCGTCGATAACGACTGGTTGGAAGCCTACAACGCCAACGGCGCGCTTGTCGCTCGCGCAGTAGTTTCGCAGCGCATGAAGCAAGGCACGATCTTCATGTACCACGCGCAAGAGAAGATCGTGAACGTGCCCGGATCGGAAATGACCGGGCAACGCGGCGGCATCCATAACTCGGTAACACGCACCGTGCTGAAGCCGACCCACATGATCGGCGGCTATGTCCAGCTCGCCTACGGCTTCAACTACTACGGCACCATCGGAACCAATCGCGACGAGTTCGTGGTCGTCCGCAAACTCAGCAATGTCGACTGGCTGGAACGTCCCTACGCGGGTGCGCCACCTGTCATCGCTGCCGCCGAATAAGGACGCATGATATGAAAATCCGCGCTCAGATCGCGATGGTACTCAACCTCGACAAGTGCATCGGCTGCCATACTTGCTCGGTCACCTGCAAAAACGTGTGGACCAACCGCGAAGGCATGGAATACGCGTGGTTCAACAACGTCGAAACCAAACCGGGGATTGGCTATCCGAAGGAATGGGAGAACCAGGACCGCTGGAACGGCGGTTGGAAACGCAAGCGCAACGGCAAGATCGAGCCGAAGATCGGCGGCAAGTGGCGCATTCTCGCTAACATCTTCGCAAATCCAGATCTCCCCGAGATCGACGACTACTACGAGCCCTTCACGTTCGACTATGAGCACCTCCAGAAGGCGCCGGAGCTTCAAGCATTCCCGACGGCACGGCCGCGTTCGCTCATCTCCGGCGAGCGAATGGAGAAGATCGAGTGGGGCCCCAACTGGGAAGAGATTCTCGGTGGTGAATTCGCCAAGCGTTCGGCAGATGTCAATTTCGAGGGCATCCAGAAGGAGATCTACGGGCAGTTCGAAAATACCTTCATGATGTATCTGCCGCGACTGTGTGAGCACTGCCTCAACCCGGCGTGCGTGGCCTCATGTCCATCCGGCGCGATCTACAAGCGCGAAGAGGATGGCATCGTTCTGATCGATCAGGACAAGTGCCGCGGCTGGCGCATGTGCGTATCCGGCTGTCCCTACAAGAAGATCTATTTCAACTGGTCGAGCGGCAAGAGCGAGAAGTGCATCTTCTGCTATCCGCGCATTGAAGCGGGTCAACCGACCGTGTGCTCGGAAACGTGTGTGGGTCGCATCCGCTACCTCGGCGTCGTCCTCTACGACGCCGATCGCATCGAGCAAGCGGCCAGCGTCGCCGACGAGAAGGATCTCTACGAGTCTCAGCTCAGCATTTTCCTCGATCCCAGTGATCCCGCGGTGATCGCGCAGGCGCGTGCTGACGGTATCTCCGACTCGTGGCTGGAATCCGCACGCAAGTCGCCGATCTGGAAAATGGCGATGGAGTGGAAGGTCGCCTTCCCGCTGCATCCCGAGTACCGCACGCTGCCGATGGTTTGGTACGTGCCGCCGCTATCGCCGATCACGGCCGCCGCGGAAGCCGGCAAGATGGGCATCGACGGCGGCATGCCAGACGTCAAGTCGCTGCGCATTCCGCTGAAGTACCTCGCCAATCTCCTCACTGCGGGCGACGAGAAGCCCGTCGCCATTGGCCTGGAGCGGATGCTCGCGATGCGCGCGTATATGAGGGCGAAGACCGTGGATGGTGTGATCGACGAGACAATCGCAAAGAAGGTCGGCCTGACTGGTCTGCAGATCGAGGAGATGTACCACGTGATGGCGATCGCCAACTACGAAGACCGTTTCGTCATCCCGACGGCTCATCGCGAGGTCACCGAGGATGCCTACGAGCTGCGCGGCCAATGCGGCTTCACCTTCGGTGACGGCTGCCTGCCGAGCGACAACAAGGTCAATCTGTTTGGTGGCGTGAAGCTCAAGAACGACAAGCCAAAGGTTGGAGCGCTGTAATGAAGACGCTTAAAGTGCTCTCCGCGCTCCTGACGTATCCGACCGATGACCTCGTTTCGGCGGCTGCTGAGCTCAAAGCGGTTCTCGCCAGGGAAGCGCTTCTCAGGCCGAAGCAGCTGGCCGCGGTGGCAGCCCTCATCGACGACATCGCCGGCCGCGACCTCTTCGACGCGCAGGAGCGCTACATCATGCTCTTCGACCGCACGCGCTCGCTGTCGCTACATCTCTTCGAACATGTCCATGGCGAGAGCCGTGACCGCGGCCAGGCCATGGTCGACCTGATCAAGGTCTACGAGGATGGCGGCTATTCACCGACGACTGCTGAGCTGCCGGACTTCCTGCCGCTGTTTCTCGAGTACGCGGCGACGCGCCCGCCGGCGGAAGCGATCGAGCTGATCGGCCAGCCGGGTCACGTCCTGGCGGCGATGAAGGAGCGGCTGGCGAAACGCGGCTCCCCCTATGAGGCTGTGTTTGCTGCGTTGGTCGCCCTCGCCAAAGCGAAATTGGACGAAGCGGCGCTCGCGGCGCTTCGTGCTGAGCCCGATCCAGAGCCCGACGATCTCGAAGCACTCGACGCCGCCTGGGAGGACGAGGAGGTTACCTTCGGTCCGGGTGCGGCAACAGCGGCATGCGGCGTCGATAGCTTGACCTCAAAGCTTCGCCAGGCTCGCCGCCCAGCCCCAGGGCTGGAGCCGACTCCGGGCGCCGGCCCCCGCACTGTCGTCACGACTTCCCCAGCAAACCGCGTGTAAGGAGGCTCACCATGCGCGACGCCATCTTCCACATCCTCTTCGTCTGGTACCCCTATTTCTGTCTGACGACCTTCTTCATCGGCAGCTTAATCCGCTTCGATCGCGACCAATACACATGGAAGGCCAGCTCGAGCCAGATGCTGCGCAAGCGCCAGCTCTTTTGGGGCTCGAACCTCTTTCACTTCGGCATCCTGTTCCTGATGCTCGGCCACACAGTTGGCCTACTGACTCCGACATCGGTCTACACACTTGTGATGACCGTCCCGCAGAAGCAGATCATCGCCGTCGTTGCGGGCGGGATCGCGGGGGTCATCTGCTTTATCGGATTGACGCTCCTGCTTCATCGCCGCCTGTTCGACGCTCGCATCCGCCAGACCTCTACGGTGATGGATCTTGCCGTACTCGTCATCTTGTGGGTTCAGCTTTCTCTCGGCTTGATTACGCTGCCGTTCTCACTCGGTCATCGCGACGGATCGGCGATGTTGACGCTGTCGCACTGGGCGCAAGGTATCGTCACGCTGCATCCGGTCGATGCCACGACGTTGCAGAGCCTGGAGTGGCCATTCCTAACGCATCTCGTTCTCGGAATGACGATCTTTCTTGTCTTTCCCTTCTCGCGTCTCGTGCACATCTGGTCGGCGCCGGTCTGGTATCTCGGCCGACGTGGCTATCAGGTGGTGCGCACCCGACGGCCCCTGCCATCCGGCGGTGCGCGCCGTTCGCCCAGCCAACCCGCGGAGTAACGGATCATGAGTGCCCCATCTCCGGTTCCCGGCTGCACGATCAAGCCGGTCATCACCACCAAGCAGAAGGCCGTCAGCGTCAACGGCGTCGTGATCTCCCGCGCCGCCATCTCGCGGGAGACGCAGAATCACCCGGCTTCGAAGCCGATCGAGGCTTGGCTCGGGGCTGCGCGGGCGCTGGTCGTCCGCGAGTTGCTGTTGCAGGAGGCTAGGCGCGCGGGCATAGCACCTGTCCCGCTTGAAGATGCGGAAGGGCGCCGTGAAACCGACGACGAGGCGTTGATCCGGGCCATCGTGGCGCGTGAAGTGGTCACGCCCGAAGCCGACGAGGCATCGTGCCGGCGCTACTACGAGATGAACCGTCAACGCTTCCGCTCCGCTGATCTCTGCGAGGTGCGGCACATCCTGCTGGCGGCGGCACCGAAAGATACCAACAAGCGTAATGAAGCACGTCAGCGCGCCGACGCGATCATCGCAGCACTTCGAAATGACCCTTCTCTCTTCAGCGCCATGGCGGAAGCCGAGTCGGCGTGTCCATCCGGCAAGACCGGCGGCAATCTCGGCCAGATCAGCCCCGGTCAAACCGTGCCGGAGTTCGAGCAGGCACTCAAATCGATGCCGGTCGGCGAGGTCGCCGCCATGCCGGTGGAGACCCGTTACGGTTTCCATGTCGTGCTGCTCGATCGCCGCATCGTGGGGCGCGAGATGCCGTTCGAGATCGTATGCGAGCGCATCGCCGGATGGCTGAACGAGAAAGTGCGTCGTGTCGCGATCCGCCAGTATATCGCCATCCTGGCCGGTCATGCGGAGATCAGCGGTGTCGACCTCGACGCCAGCGCCACGCCGCTCGTGCAGTAGGAGACGTGTCATGCAGCTCGGCACATTGATGAACCACCTTGAGTTCGAAGACGATGCCGCCGCCGCGCTCGAAGCGCTCGGCGACATCGTACTCTTCACCGAGATACAGGCGACGGGTGAGCGCTACGATGAGAGCCCTGGCGAGTACGTCGCGAATGCTGCGCATCGGTTCGCAGCAGTCGCCGGCGACGAGGACTGGCTCAACCTGATGACGGTGATGGAGCGCAGCGACGATCCGGCCCGCGCTGCGCTGGAGCGTATGCTGCGCTGGTCCTTGAAACGCGATGCGGCAGAGGCGGAACACAATGTCGGCCATGCCCATGCCTGTGGCTGCACGTGCGGCGGTGGCGCTGGCGGCTGCCACGCTAGCGGTGATTGAATGAGCCCGAAGCAAGACCAAGCAAAGCTCCGATGACCCGTACGCTCGACCAACTCTTCGACCAGAATGTCGAATGGGCGCACCGCAAGACGCGTGAGGATCCCGGCTTCTTCCGCCGTATGGCGGAGCAGCAGGCTCCCCGCTACCTCTGGCTCGGCTGCTCCGACAGCCGTGTGACGGCCAATGACGTGCTCGGCCTGGAGCCGGGCGAAGTGTTCGTCCATCGCAATATCGCGAACATGGTCCACACCAGTGACATGAACATTCTCTCAGTGCTCGAGTTCGCAATCGAGCATCTCAAGGTCGAGCATGTCGTCGTCTGCGGCCACTATGGTTGCGGCGGCGTGCAGCAGGCGTTGGCCAACCAGCGCGGCTCGATGCTCGACCACTGGCTCCAGCCGCTCACCATGATGTACCACAAGCATCGCGACCTCATCGATAACATCCCTAGCGACGAGGCTCGCCTCGATCGGCTGTGCGAGATCAACATCGAGATGCAGGTTCGGCGCATTGCCGCGACTCCGATCGTCGAGAATGCGTGGGCGCGAGGTCAGTCCCTCCATGTGCATGGGTGGATTTATGCGATCCACGATGGCCTTCTGCGCGATCTTGGCCCGCACCTGTCGTCGATCGCCGAACGGGATGCATTGCCGTCCATAGATCAGCGGGTCGTCCATCCTGTCGAGCCCATCAGCGCCATGCGTCGTCAGGCGATGGACGTCTTCGCGAACCTCGCGAGTCCCGCGGCATCGTTGCAGCCGTGCTACACGATCGATGGACGGCCGTGCTCGCATTCAGAAGCCGAGGCCGGCTGAGATGAGTGATGTTCCCATTGGCATTCTCGTGTGCTCGGATAGGGCCGCTGATGGAATCTACGAGGACCGCGGGGGGCCGGCTATCAAGGCATACCTTGGCGCGGTGCTCGTGACGGTTTGGCGCCCTGTTCTGATCATCGTGAGGGACGACCGAGCGAAGATCGCAAATGCGATCTTACGGCTGGCGGACGATGAACGCTGCCCGCTCATCCTGACGACAGGCGGTACGGGCCCCGCACCGCGCGACGTCACACCCGAGGCAACAACCGACGTCTGCGATAGACTCCTGCCGGGCTTCGGCGAAACCATGCGCACAGCCAGTCTCGCTGACGTGCCGACCGCAATCCTCTCGCGACAGCTGGCCGGCACGCTCGGGCGTTCCCTCGTCATCAACCTGCCCGGCAAGCCGTCCGCCATCAAGACCTGCCTCGATGCAGTGTTCGCCGCG
>LNFM01001751.1_pt1 | contig 48048 bp, 45 predicted proteins | sample 596031 | NCBI WGS metagenome assembly LNFM01 (sample SAMN04254537, study PRJNA301005) | activated carbon metagenome | isolation source: dual media filters at the Ann Arbor, Michigan drinking water treatment plant | place: USA: Ann Arbor
ACGACCCCATCCTGAAGTTCCTGATCGTGAGCCTGTCGTTCTACGGCATGAGCACCTTCGAAGGCCCGATGATGTCGATCAAGACCGTCAACGCCCTGAGCCACTACACCGACTGGACCGTCGGCCACGTGCACAGCGGCGCGCTGGGCTGGGTGGGCCTGATCAGCATGGGCAGCCTGTACTACCTGATCCCGCGCCTGTTCGGCCGCAGCCAGATGTACAGCGTCAAGGCCATCGAGACGCACTTCTGGCTGGCCACCATCGGCATCGTGCTGTACATCGCCGCGATGTGGATCGCCGGCGTGATGCAGGGCCTGATGTGGCGCGCGGTCAACCCCGACGGCACCCTGGTCTATACCTTCGTCGAGAGCGTCAAGGCCACCTTCCCGTACTACGTGGTGCGCCTGCTGGGCGGCCTGCTGTACCTGAGCGGCATGATCATCATGCTGTGGAACACGGTGATGACGGCCAGGAGCGGCCGCGCCGTCGAAGTGGCCATCCCGGCGGTTGCGCCGGCCCACGCCTGACGCGGCCCCAAGGAGAACATCAACATGGCCAATGCACATGTCCCGGCCGGTCACGAGAAGATCGAGACCAACAACTTCCTGATGATCGTGCTGATCCTGATCTCGCTCGCCGTCGGCGGCCTGGTCGAGATCGTGCCGCTCTTCTTCCAGCGCTCGACCACCCAGGCCGCGCCGGGCGTCAAGCCCTACACGCCGCTGCAACTGGCCGGCCGCGACGTCTACATCCGCGAGGGCTGCTACAACTGCCATTCGCAGATGGTCCGCCCCTTCCGCGCCGAGGCGCTGCGCTACGGCGCGCTGTCCACGGCCGGCGAGTTCGTCTACGACCACCCCTTCCAGTGGGGCAGCAAGCGCACGGGCCCAGACCTGCACCGCGTGGGCGGCAAGTACAGCGACGAATGGCACCGCGTGCACCTGATCAACCCGCGCGACCTGGTGCCCGAGTCCAACATGCCGGCCTACCCCTGGCTGGTGGGCAGCGCGATCGACCCCGCCAGCATGGCGCCGCGCATGAAGGCCTTGCGCACCGTGGGCGTGCCCTACACCGACGCCGAGATCGCCAAGGCGGCCGACGACGTGAAGGGCAGCACCGAGATGGACGCCTTGATCGCCTACCTGCAGGTGCTGGGCACCGGCGCCACGGCGGCAGCGGCGGCGGCAGCCAAGTAGGAGGTGACGATGGACGTCAACGACTTTCGAATCGCCGTCACGCTGTCCGGCCTGGTGCTGTTCCTGGCGCTGGTCGCCTACACCTGGAGCCGGCGTCGGCGCGCTGCGCACGATGAAGCAGCGTTGCTGCCCTTCATCGGCGAGTCCCTGCCCGCCGAGCCCGCCGTCAACGCATCCCGAGGAGATACCCCGTGAGTGATTTCGTATCCAACGGCTGGGGACTGTATGTCGCCGTGCTCACGGTTCTGAGTCTGGCCTTCTGCGTGGTGCTGCTCGTGATCGCCAGTCGCCGCAAGGTGATGGCCAACGACAACACCACCGGCCACACCTGGGACGAGGACCTGCGCGAACTCAACAACCCGCTGCCGCGCTGGTGGATGTGGCTGTTCGTGGCCACCATTGTCTTTGCCGCCGTCTACCTGGCCTTCTACCCGGGCCTGGGCACCAATGCCGGCAGCCTGGGCTGGACCAGCCAGAACCAGTTCGTGGCCGAGCAGAACAAGGCGGCCGCCGCGATGGAGCCGGTGTACGCCAAGTTCACCGCCATGTCGGCCGAGCAACTGGGCAAGGACACGCAGGCCATGGGCATAGGCCAGCGCCTGTTCCTGAACAACTGCGCGCAGTGCCACGGGTCCGACGCGCGCGGCAGCAAGGGCTTCCCCAACCTGGCCGACACCGACTGGCTGGGCGCGGGCTCGCCCGAATACATCAACAAGGTCATCGCCGAAGGCCGCACCGGCATGATGCCGCCCATGGCGGCCGCCATGGGCAGTGCCGAGGACGTGAAGAACGTCGCCCACTATGTGCTGAGCCTGTCGGGCAGCGCTCACAACGACGTGGCGGCCCAGCTGGGCAAGGCCAAGTTCGGCGCCTGCGCCGCCTGCCACGGTGCCGACGGCAAGGGCATGGCGGCCATCGGCGCGCCCAACCTGACCGACAAGGTCTGGCTGCACGGCTGGGGTGAGCAGGCCATCGTGGCCATCATCAACGGCGGCAAGACCAACGTCATGCCGGCCCAGGGCCGCTTGCTCACACCGGCGCAGATCCACGTGCTCAGCGCCTACGTGTGGAACCTGTCGCAGGGCACGCGCGTGGCCGGCAACTGAGGATTGGCGGAGATTTGACCGATCCGACTCCCGTCGCCACCCCCCCCGCCGCGTCGGACGACGACGCGAGCGCGGTGCTGGTGTCGATGTACCAGGCGCAGAAGAAGATCTACGCCCGCGCCGTCAGTGGCTGGTTCGCCGGCTGGCGCTGGGCACTGGTGTGGGCCACCCAGCTGATCTTCTACGGCCTGCCCTGGCTGCAGTGGGCCGACCGCCCGGCGGTGCTGTTCGACCTGCCGGCGCGCCGCTTCTACCTGTTCAACCTGGTGCTCTACCCGCAGGACTTCATCTACCTGACGGGCCTGCTCATCATCTCGGCCTATGCGCTGTTCCTGTTCACTACGGTGGCAGGGCGGCTGTGGTGCGGCTACGCCTGCCCGCAGACGGTGTACACCGAGATCTTCATGTGGGTCGAGCGCCGGATAGAGGGCGACAGCGTGCCCCGCCAGCGGCTCGACGCATCGCCCTGGAACCTGAACAAGATCTGGCGCAAGGGCACCAAGCAACTGGTCTGGGTTGCCATCGGCCTGTGGACCGGCTTCACCTTCGTCGGCTACTTCACCCCCATCCGCAGTCTGGGCCAGGCCGTGATGTCCTTCGGGCTGGGGCCCTGGGAATTGTTCTGGATCCTGTTCTACGGCCTGGCCACCTACGGCAATGCCGGCTGGCTGCGCGAGCAGGTGTGCAAGTACATGTGCCCCTACGCGCGCTTCCAGAGCGCCATGTTCGACCGTGACACGCTGATCATCAGCTACGACACCGAGCGCGGCGAGCCGCGCGGCACGCGCAGCCGCAAGGCCGACCCCAAGTCCGTCAACCTGGGCCATTGCGTCGACTGCCGCCTGTGCGTGCAGGTCTGCCCCACCGGCATCGACATCCGCAACGGCCTGCAGTACGAATGCATAGGCTGCGCCGCCTGCATCGACGTCTGCAACGGCGTGATGGACCGGATGAAGTACCCGCGCGGCCTGATCCGCTACGACACGCTCAACGGCATCGACAAGCACCTGACGCGCGCACAAGAGATCAAGCGCGTGCTGCGGCCGCGCGTGGTGGTCTACTCGGCCATCCTGCTGGCCGTGCTGGGCGCATTGATCGTCAGCGTCTACACCCGCTCGCCCTTCCGCGTGGACGTGGTGCGCGACCGCGGCGTGCTCTCACGTCTGGTCGACGACGGCTGGATCGAGAACGTGTACCGTCTGCAACTGATGAACGCCAGCGAGCGCGAGCAGCGTTACCGCATCACGGCGCGCGGGCTGACGGGCCTGGCCACCGACCAGCGCACCGAGATCGACATCGCACCGGCACAGGCGCGCTGGGTACCGGTGGCCCTGCGTGTGCCACCCGAAACCGCCAGCGCCGCCGGCCCCGGCAGCCACGCGGTGGAATTTGTGATCGAGCGCATCGCCTCGTCGCCCGACGAAGCGTCCAGAATCCTGGTCGAGAAATCGACCTTCATGGTGCCCCGCTGAGGCGCCGACCGCAGGAGACCCGCCATGTCCGACAGCCGCACGCCCGAACCCGCGCCCGAACCCACCACCCCCTGGTTTCGCCTGCCCATCGTCTGGATGGTGATCGGCGGCCCCGCCCTGGTGGTGGTGGCCAGCTTCGTCACGCTGACGCTGGCGATTCTCAATCCCGACCCGGTGCTTGTTGCCCCCAAAGTGGGCCACGGCGCCGATGCCCCGGCCATGCAGGCCCGCAACCACGCCGCGACACCGTCGCGCTGAGGCGCCTGGAGCGCACGTGATGAGAGCCTCGATGCGCCGAGCGGCCAGCATCGCCTGGCCGGCCTTCCTGGGGGCCTCGGTGCTCGAGATGATCGTGTTCTCGTTCGTCGACCCGGGCAGCCTGCAGCTGCTGTCGGGCGAGGCGCTCGAGCTGTCGGACACCGCCGTCTACTCGCTGACCTTCTTCATCTTCTGGGCCACCATGGCCGTGGCCTGCATGCTGTCGCTGGCGCTGGCGCGCAGCGCGGACGAAGTGAACACTGAATCGCGCCTGTGGCGGCGCTGAAGGCCCCGGGCCTGAACTGCGGCGGGGCAGGCCGCGGCTAGGTGCCGCTGCCGTTGACCAGCGCCTGCAGCGCGGCCACGTCGAGCACCCGGATCTGGCGCTGCTTGACCTCGAGCAGGCCGTCTTCCTGGAACTTCGAGAAGGCCCGGCTCACGGTCTCGAGCTTCAGGCCCAGGTAGCTGCCGATTTCCTCGCGCGTCATGCGCAGCACCAGCGAGCTGGCCGAGAAGCCGCGCTTGCGCAGGCGTTGCGTCAGGTTCAGCAGGAAGGCCGCCAGGCGCTCTTCGGCGCGCATGCTGCCCAGCAGCAGCATCACGCCGTGGTCGCGCACGATCTCGCGGCTCATGATCTTGTGGAAATGGCGCTGCAGGTCGGACAGCTCGCGCGACAGGTCTTCCAGCAGGTTGAAGGGGATCACGCAGACCTGCGAGTCTTCCAGCGCGATGGCGTCGCAGGTGTGGCGCTCGGTGCCGATGCCGTCCAGGCCCAGCAGCTCGCCGGCCATCTGGAAGCCCGTGACCTGGTCGCGCCCGTCCTCAGACGTGACGTTGGTCTTGAAGAAGCCGGTGCGCACCGCGTACAGCGCGGTGAATGGCGAACCGCTGCGGAACAGCGCGTCACCGCGCGCCAGCGAGCGGCGCGCAGAGACGATCTCATCCAGGCGCTGCATCTGCTCGGTGGACATGCCCACAGGCAGGCACAGCTCGCGCAGGTTGCAGCTGGAGCAGGCGACCTTGAAGGGCTCGAGACGGATGGGCGACGGAGACGCCTGCATGAAATTCCTGGGCTTGAGAAGTCCGTAAGTATCGCGCATGCGCGGATGCGCCGCCGGCGGCCCCACCGGCGACGCTGGCGTGGCATTGGCTTGAGAATTGTCAAGCGGCCTCTTGCCGCGTTTGGCAGAGTCGCCGCCATGAACAATCCCACCCTCGTCCGCACGCCGCCGCTTTCCGAGGCGCAGCTGCGCAAGCTGGACGTGCAAGGCCCTCGCTACACCTCCTACCCCACGGCCGACCGCTTTGTCGAAGCCTTCGGCCCGGCCGAGTACCGCCAGGCGCTGCGCCAGCGCGCCCAGGGCGCCATCGCAGGCGGCGCGTTGCCGCTGTCTCTGTACGTGCACATCCCGTTCTGCGAATCGCTGTGCTACTACTGCGCCTGCAACAAGATCATCACCAAGCACAAGAGCCGCGGTGCCGGCTATCTTGACTTGCTGGCCAAAGAGGTCGAGCTGCACGCCGCCGAGCTGGGCCGCGGCCAGCCGGTGTCGCAGCTGCACCTGGGCGGCGGCTCGCCCACCTTCCTGTCCGACGAAGAGCTGGGCCAGCTGATGGACATGCTCAAGCGCAACTTCAGGCTGGTGCCGCACGCCGAGGTCTCGATCGAGGTCGACCCGCGTACCGCCTCGCGCGAGCGCATGCGCAACATGGCGGCCATGGGCTTCAACCGCATCAGCTTCGGCGTGCAGGACTTCGACGCATCGGTGCAGGCCGCCGTGCACCGCATGCAGCCTTATGAAAGCGTGGCCGAACTGGTGGCCGAGGCGCGCGCGCTGAAGTTCGAGTCGATCAACGTCGACCTGATCTACGGCCTGCCCAAGCAAACGCCCACGTCTTTTGCGCGCACCATCGCGCAAGTGTCCGAGCTGCGCCCCAGCCGCATCGCGCTGTACGCCTACGCGCACCTGCCGGCGCGCTTCAAGCCGCAGCGGCGCATCGACGTGGCCGCGCTGCCCACGGCCGAGCAGCGCGTGCAGATGCTGGGCGACGCGCTCGAGGGCTTCATCGACAACGGCTATGTCTACATCGGCATGGACCACTTCGCGCTGCCCGACGACGCCTTGGCCGTGGCCAAGCGCCAGGGCCTGCTGCACCGCAACTTCCAGGGCTACACCACCCAGCCCGACTGCGACATGATCGGCCTGGGCGTGTCCTCCATCGGCCGCGTGGGCGCCACCTACAGTCAGAACGCCAAGACCCTGGCCGAGTACGAGGACGCGCTGCAGAACAACGAATTCCCCATCGTGCGCGGTCTGGCGCTCACGCGCGACGACATCGTCCGCCGCGCCATCATCATGGCGCTGATGTGCCAGGGCCGGCTCGAATTCGAATCCATCGACCTGGCGCACCTGGTGGACATGCGCCGTGACTTCGCCACAGAGCTCGAACGCCTCAAGCCGCTGGCCGAGATGGGGCTGGTCGAGCTGAGCGAGCGCGAGGTCCAGGTCACCGCCACCGGCTGGTACTTCGTGCGCGGCGTGGCCATGGTCTTCGACAAGCACCTGCAGGCCGACAAGGTGCGCGAGCGCTTCTCGCGCATCATCTAGCCGCCGCGGTGGACGCCGCCCTGATCGCCAGCGCCGCCCTGCTAGGGCTGGCTGGCACGCCGCATTGCGCGGCCATGTGTGGTGCGCCCTGCGCCGCCATGGTGGGCAGCGGCCAGCCGGCGTCGCTGCTGGCTTTTCACGGCGCGCGCGTCGCCAGCTACGCACTGGGCGGGGCCGTGGCCGCGGCCAGCGTGGGTGCGCTGCAGCAGTTGGCGGCCCTGAGCCCGGCGCTGCGGCCGGTGTGGGCGCTGCTGCACGTGGCCGCGCTGGCCCTGGGCCTGTGGCTGCTGGTCACCGCACGCCAGCCCGAGTGGCTGGGGCGCTTCGGCCGCGTGCCTCAGCCCGCAGGCGTGGGCGGCGCGGTGCAGCCGCTGCACGGCCCGCGTCCGGGCGTGCTGCGCGCGGCGCTGGGCGGCGGCCTGTGGGTCGCCTGGCCTTGCGGGCTGCTGCAGTCGGCGTTGCTGGTGGCCTCGATGGCCAACACGCCGGCCGCGGGCGCCGCCGCCATGGCCGGCTTTGCCCTGGCCTCTTCGGCCGGGCTGCTGGCCGCGCCGTGGGCCTGGCGCCGGCTGCTCGCCGGCCAAGGCGGCCGCTCGCGCGAGCGCTGGCTGGTGCGCGCCGCCGGCCTGATGCTGGTGGCCGCGTCGGGCTGGACCCTGGGCCACGGCATGTGGCACCAGGTGCTGGCCTACTGCGCCACGCTCTGAACAGCGCTGGGCGGCCTGGCCACCGGCCGTCCGACGGGGCGGTTTCCCCGGTGGCGGTCCGGGGCCGGTGAACTAAAATTCCGTCCCTCGCAACATGGATGCCGTGGCCGCGATGCCCGGTCAAGTGGAGACCCGCTGCATGTACAAGCACATCCAGGTACCCGCCCAGGGACAGAAGATCACCGTCAACGCGGACTTCTCGTTGACCGTGCCTGACCAGCCGGTGATCCCCTACATCGAGGGCGACGGCACCGGCTTCGATATCACGCCGGTGATGCTCAAGGTGGTGGATGCAGCGGTGGCCAAGGCCTACGGTGGCAAGCGCAGGATCCACTGGATGGAGGTCTACGCCGGCGAGAAATCCACGCGCATCTACGGCCCCGACGTGTGGTTGCCCGAAGAAACCCTGCATGCCGTGCGCGACTACGTGGTGTCGATCAAGGGCCCGCTGACCACGCCCGTGGGCGGCGGCATCCGCAGCCTGAACGTGGCGCTGCGTCAAGAGCTCGACCTGTACGTCTGCCTGCGCCCCATCCAGTACTTCAAGGGCGTGCCCAGCCCGGTGAAAGAGCCCGAGAAGACCAACATGGTGATCTTCCGCGAGAACTCCGAAGACATCTATGCCGGCATCGAGTTCGAGGCCGAGAGCGACAAGGCCAAGAAGCTCATCAAGTTCCTGCAGGACGAGATGGGCGTCAAAAAGATCCGCTTCCCCAATACCTCGGGCATCGGCGTCAAGCCGGTCAGCCGCGAGGGCACCGAGCGCCTGGTGCGCAAGGCCATCCAGTACGCCATCGACAATGACAAGCCCAGCGTGACCATCGTGCACAAGGGCAACATCATGAAGTTCACCGAAGGTGGCTTCCGCGACTGGGCCTACAACCTGGCGCAAAAGGAATTCGGCGCGCTGCCCATCGACGGCGGCCCGTGGTGCAAGCTGAAGAATCCGAAGAGCGGCCGCGACATCGTCATCAAGGACAGCATCGCCGACGCCTTCCTGCAGCAGATCCTGCTGCGCCCGGCCGAATACTCGGTGATCGCCACGCTCAACCTCAACGGCGACTACATCTCGGACGCGCTGGCCGCGCAGGTGGGCGGCATCGGCATCGCACCGGGCGCCAACCTCAGCGACAGCGTCGCCATGTTCGAGGCCACGCACGGCACCGCACCCAAGTACGCGGGCAAGGACTACGTGAACCCTGGCTCCGAGATCCTCTCTGCCGAGATGATGTTGCGCCACATGGGCTGGACCGAGGCAGCCGACCTGATCATCAGCTCGATGGAACGCTCCATCGCCAGCAAGAAGGTCACCTATGACTTTGCCCGCCTGATGGAAGGCGCCACGCAGGTGTCGTGCTCGGGCTTCGGCAAGGTGATGATCGACCACATGTGATCTCGTTCCGCGGCGCCACATGACGCCGCGCCGACGTGCGGCGGCGTCGCGCCCACGTTGCCGGGAGCGCGCGGCGTTCGGCCAGCCCTTGTCTTTGTCGCGGGCCACCCTCAGGTTATGGCCAGGCCGGCAGGGGGCAGGGCCGAAGGAGCGTGGCGATGTGGAAGCGGCTGGCAGTGCTTTGGACCGTGGTGCGCGGTGACGCCCGCATGCTCTGGCGGGCTCTGCGTCACCCGCTGCAGCCGCGCTGGCTCAAGCCCGTGCTGGCGCTGGTGGCGATCTACCTGATCTCGCCGGTGGACCTGATCCCCGACTTCATCCCCTTCCTCGGCATCGTCGACGACATCGTGCTCGTTCCGCTGGCGATACGCGCCATCCTCGAACGGCTGCCGGCGGCGGTGCGCGCCGATATCGGCCAGCGCGCGGGCTGAGCGCGAACGCCCCCGCTTCGATGCCCGGGCACGCCAGCGGCAGTGCAGGCTGCCTCAGCCGAGCCGCGGGTAGCCGTTCTCGACCCATGCCCCGACACTGGCAGGCGTGAAGCGGAAATCGGCGTTGACGCGCACCTGGGCCAGACGGTCGCGGTTGGCGTCGGTGGCGGTCAGCAGGGCATGCGGGTTGTCGTCGTCGGGCACGATGTCCAGCGTGACGGTGACGCGCCCGGTGGCTGTCTCCACAGGCAGGCTCTTGTGCAGGCGAGCGTGAAGCTGCTGTTCGTGCCGGCGCAGCACCTCGGACGCTGTCTTCACCAGCGTATGGAAGGCGTTGGTGTCCAGCGGCTTGGGGTTCTTCTTGTCGCGGCCCATGGTCCAGGGGCCGGTCAACGCGGGTTCTGACTCGCCCTGGCGTGTCATCTCGACGGCCCAGCCTTCGTCGTCGTTGTTCTTGATCACCCGTGCGGTCCAGCCATCGTCGCGCCACAGGCGCGGCTCGTGCAGGGGCAGGTTGTCATCGTTGGGGCTCAGGTCTGGTTCCATGGCCCGGATCGTAGCGGGCTGGTCCGGTGCCGGTACTGGAACACGTCGGGCTCATCCGGCCGCAGTGTGCCCTTGGTCTGCCACGCTCACCAGCGCAGCACTTTCGGCCCCAGCACCGCGCCGACGGCACCGGTCAAGGCGATGCCCAGCGTGTACCAGACCGCAACGAAGGCAGGTGAGGCCTCTGGGCACGACAGCGCATAGCCGAAGGCGCCGACCGAACCGGCCATCAGGCCGGCCGCGAACCCCGCCGCACGCGGCCGCGTCGGCGCCAGGCCGCGCACGGCCCAGAGTGCTGCCGCCAAGGCCGGCAGCGACAGCGCCAGCACGCTCCACGGGCAAGTGAACCAGGAGTGGCCGAGCACGGCTCCGAGCCGGCCGTCGCTGGGCAGCGACATCAGCGAGGCCGCGCCCCATGCGGCCATCGCCAGGACCACGGCGCCGGCGGCGACTCGCGGTCGCGCGAAGCTTGCGGCAGGCCGCGAGAGGCGAGCCGTCAGCCAGCCCGCCGCCAGGGCCAGCGCGCCGGCATAGGCCATCTTCATCCAGGGCGTGGCCGTCGCGAACATGCCCGACGGGATCGCCCCGAACACGGCGATCGCCGCCGCTGCACTCAACAGCAGCCCGACGATGGCTGCCGGCGAAAGGCGCCGCGCCGCGAGCGCGCGCGGGGCCGGGCCCGCGCCGCGGGCCAGCAGGTCGATCAGCGTGTCGGTCTTCATCTGCGGCGTGCGTGAGCGGGCTGGTTCATGCCTCAAGCGTCCTTGCGCACCAGGGCGGCCAGGCGCTTGAGGCCACGGTGCACCTGCACCTTGATGGCCGATTCCGAGGCGCCGGTGCGCGCCGCCGCCTCGGCGACCGACAGCCCCTCGAGCTTGGTCAGCACGATGGCCTGCCTCTGCGCCTGCGGCAGTTCCTGGAACAGCGTCTCCAGGTCGCGCCGCGCGCCTGCGTCGTCGGGCTCTGCGGCCAGCAACTGTTCATCCACGTCGTCGATGGCGTCGTGCAGGCTGTCGCGGCGCCCCCGTCGGCGCCACAGGTCGACCAGCTTGTGCCGGGCGATGGCCACCACCCAGGCGCTGACAGGCAGCGTCGGGTCGTAGGTGCCACGTTGCAGATGCAAGGCCAACAGCGTCTCCTGAACCAAGTCTTCCACCTCGTCCGGAAATCCGGACAGGCGGCGCTTCAGATAGGCGCGCAGCCGGGAAGCAAGCAGCACGAGGCATTGCCGATAGGCCGCGTCGTTCCCCGACTGCGCGCGCAGCCACAGCGGCTTGAGGGCGGACTCGAAGTCGCCGGGGCTGGCGTCTACAGGCATTTCGTGGCTCGGGGTCCTTTGGTTACATCGCGCAGGATCATGGGCCTTCAGCCGTCGAATCCGATGAAGCGGCCGCCGGATTCTGCCGCCTGCGCAAGCGCTGCCCGCAGGTGCGCACGCGCGCAGGGGAACGTTGCCCCGGCCGCGGGTCCGGTGTGTATCGCTGCGGTGGCTGTAACCATCCTGCGGCCGGCGGCGAATGAAGGGCGTCGCCCCAGGGCTGAACCCAACCGCGCCAACCATCCATGCACGCCACGCTTGCACTGCTGACTGCCACCGACTTCCCGCCGATCCGGCGCCGGTCGCTCGAAACCCTGCAGGTCAACCTGGGCTACAAATGCAACCAGAGTTGCCTGCACTGCCACGTCGCGGCCAGCCCGCAACGCACCGAGATGATGGACGGCGACACGGTCGCGCTGGTGCTCGAGGTGCTGCGCACGCGGGGTGTCAGCACGCTGGACCTGACCGGCGGCGCGCCGGAGATGAACGTGCATTTCCGTGAACTGGTGCGTCAGGCGCGTGCGGCCGGCGTGCGCGTGATCGACCGCTGCAACCTGACCATCCTGTCGGAACCGGGGCAGGAGGATCTCGCGGCCTTTCTCGCCGAACAGGGCGTCGAGATCACTGCATCACTGCCTTGTTATTCACCGGCCAACGTCGACCGTCAGCGCGGCGACGGCGTCTTCGATCGCAGCATCGCCGGGCTGCGCCAGCTCAACGCGCTGGGCTATGGTGACCCGGCGCGTGACCCCAAGAACGGCCTGGTGCTGAACCTGGTCTACAACCCACAGGGCGCGGTGCTGCCGCCGCCGCAGGGGCCGCTGGAGGCCGACTACAAGCGCGAGCTGCTGCTGCACTTCGGCATCCGCTTCGACCATCTGTTTGCGCTGACGAACATGCCGATCCAGCGCTTCGGCAGCACGCTGGTCAGCAAGGGCACGTTCGGCAGCTACATGAAGCTGCTGCGCGACAGCTACCGCGCCGAGAACCTGGACACCGTGATGTGCCGCAGCCTGCTCAGCGTGGACTGGCAGGGGTTCTTGTACGACTGCGACTTCAACCAGATGCTGGGCCTGCGGGCGGGCCTGGCCGGGCTGTCGCGGCCGCACGTGCGCGACTTGCTTGCGCGTCAGCCATCGTCCCGCGACCTGCTGGTGCACGACCCGGCGGGCGCGGGCATCCGCGTCGCCGACCACTGCTACGGCTGCACGGCGGGCCAGGGCAGCAGTTGCGGCGGCGCGCTGGAGGCGGCGGCACCGACTGACCTCCCGGTCGTAGCGAACCGCGTGATGGCCGGAGCGCGCTGATGGCCCGCCCCTCCAAGGCGCTGCTGTGGGTCGGTGCGGTCGGTCTGGCACTGACGGCCGCGTTGGCGTGGCGCCACTTCGACCTGGGCGCGCTGCTGACGCTGGACAACCTCAAGGCCAGCCGCGACGCGCTGCAGGCCCAGGTGCAGGCGCGCCCGCTGACCACTGCGGCGCTGTTCTTCGGCGTCTACGTGGCCGCCACCGCGCTGTCCATTCCCGGCGCGCTCGTCCTCACCCTCGCCGCCGGTGCCATGTTCGGCCTGGGCTGGGGCCTGTTGCTGGTGAGCTTCGCGTCCAGCCTGGGCGCGCTGCTGGCCTTCCTGGTGGCGCGCTACCTGCTGCGCGACAGCATCCAGTCCCGCTTTGGCAAGGCCCTGGCGCCCATCAACGAAGGCGTGCGCAAGGACGGCACCTTCTACCTGCTGACGCTGCGCCTGGTGCCGGTGTTCCCGTTCTGGTTGATCAACCTGCTGATGGGCCTGACGCCCATGGGCGCGGCGCGCTTCTACGCTGTCAGTCAGATCGGCATGCTGGCCGGCACCGTGGTGTACGTCAACGCCGGCACGCAGCTCGCAGCGATCCAGTCCCCCGGGGACATCTTCTCGCCGGCCTTGTGGGGCAGCTTCGTGCTGCTGGGTTTGTTCCCGCTGCTGGCCAAGGCCGGCGTGGGCTGGCTTGCGCGACGCAAGGTGTATGCGAAGTGGAAGATGCCGCGCGCGTTCGATCGCAACCTCGTCGTCATCGGTGCCGGTGCCGGCGGCCTGGTCTCGGCCTACATCGCCGCGGCCGTCAAGGCCAAGGTCACGCTGATCGAAGGCCACAAGATGGGCGGCGACTGCCTGAACTTCGGCTGCGTGCCCAGCAAGGCGCTGATCCGCTCGGCCAAGATGGCAAAGCAACTGAAGAAGGCGCACGAGCTCGGCGTGGCCGATGCGGCCGGCCGTGTGGACTTCGCCGCGGTGATGCAGCGCGTGCACCGCGTCATCGCCGACATCGAGCCGCACGACTCGGTGGAGCGCTACACCGGCCTGGGCGTGGAGGTGCTGCAGGGCCATGCCCGCATCACCAGCCCGTGGACGGTCGAGGTGACGCTGGCCGATGGCAAGACGCAGACGCTGACGACGAAGAACATCGTCATCGCCGCCGGCGCCAGCCCCTTCGTGCCGCCCATCCCGGGGCTGAAGGAGGCCGGCTTCCTGACCAGCGACACGGTGTGGGGGCTGAGCGAATGCCCCAGGCGCCTGGTGGTGCTGGGCGGCGGCCCCATCGGCAGCGAGCTGGCGCAGAGCTTCGCGCGGCTGGGCAGTAACGTGACGCAGGTGGAGATGGCGCCGCGCATCATGCTGCGCGAGGACCCCGAGGTCTCCCAACTCGTGGCGGCCTCGCTGCGCGCCGATGGCGTGACCCTGCTCACCGGCCGCCAGGCGGTGCGCGTGGAGGTGGTGGACGGCGAGAAGCGGCTCGTCGCCAAGCATGAGGGCGCCGATGTCGTGATCCCGTTCGACGAACTGCTGTGCGCGGTGGGCCGCAGCCCGCGCGTCACGGGCTACGGGCTCGAAGAGCTGGGCATTCCACTCACGCCGCGCAAGACCATAGCGACCAACGCCTACCTGCAGACCCTGTACCCGAACATCTACGCCGTGGGCGACGTGGCCGGGCCGTACCAGTTCACGCACACGGCGGCACACCAGGCCTGGTATGCCGCGGTCAATGCCTTGTTCGGCCGCTGGCGCCTGTTCAAGGTCGATTACCGCGTGATCCCGTGGGCCACCTTCACCGACCCCGAAGTCGCCCGCGTGGGCCTGAGCGAGAGCGAGGCCAAGGAACAGGATGTGGCGTACGAGGTGACCCGGTACGGCCTCGACGACCTCGACCGCGCCATCGCCGACGGCACCGCGCACGGCTTCGTCAAGGTGCTCACCGTGCCGGGCAAGGACAAGATCCTGGGCGTCACCATCGTCGGCGAACACGCCGGCGACCTGCTGGCCGAGTACGTGCTGGCGATGAAGCACGGCCTGGGCCTGAACAAGATCCTCGGCACCATCCACACCTACCCCACGCTGGCCGAGGCCAACAAGTACGTGGCCGGTGAATGGAAGCGGGCGCATGCGCCGAAGCAGCTGCTGGACTGGGTGGCCCGCTACCACGCCTGGGAGCGCGCATGACGACGCTGTCTCGACGCCACTGGCTGGCCGGTGCACTGAAGGCCGCGCGGGTTCTCCAGATCAACGCCTGCGCGAAGCGACGAAGGGCGCTCACCCTGGCGGCCCTGGTGCTTGCGGCCCCCGCGACCGCGATGTCGACCGGTCTCGCGCCGCTGACGGACCTGACCGTTGCGGCCGGCCGCGCCAATGCCTCGCCCTGGGTCTTTGCCGGGCTGCCCGACCAGAAGCTGCCCGCCACGCGCTTCACGCTCGAAGAGCAGGGTGGGCAGCGCGTGCTGCGCATCGAAGCCGTGGGCTCGTACGGCAACCTGATCCATCGCTTGACCGACGTGAGTGCGGGCGAACTGTCGTGGCGCTGGCGCGTCCAAACTCCGCTGCAGGCGGTCGACCTGCGCAACCGCCAGGGCGACGACGTCGCGCTGAAGGTGTGCGCCCTGTTCGACATGCCCCGCGACAGGCTTCCGTTCGTGGAGCGTCAGTTGCTGCGACTGGCGGAGTCCCGCACAGGTGAGGATCTGCCCAACGCCACCCTGTGCTATGCGTGGGATCCGTCCTGGCCGACAGGCACTGTCGTGCCCAACGCCTACAGCCGCCGGGTGCGCTACATCACGCTGGGCGCTCCGGGTCTGGCGTGGCAGTCCGTGCGGCGCAATCTGGCGGCCGACTTCCTGCAGGCCTTCGGGGACGAGTCCAGCACGGTGCCCACCTTGCGCGCCGTGGCGGTCGGCGCCGACGCCGACAACACCGGCGGCAGCAGCCTGGGCTGGGTGGCGGATCTCGAACTGCGAGCGGCACCCGTGCCTTGATCGGCCTGTGCCGTCGGGGAGCCGGCTACCCGAAGTTCGAGAAAACCGAAGCCTGCATGCGAATGAATCTGATTTATTCGACAGGGAGCCATGCCCACACTCCGGGACCGTTCATCATCACCGGAGTTGCCATCTTGTTCTACGCCATCAGCTGGTTCGTCGTCTTCTCGCTTCTGGCGCTGTGGTCGCTCGTGGCCTGGGCGCTGCATGGCGTCGCCGTCTGGTCGGTCTCGAATGCCGGCGCACTGTCGGGTGCCGCATCGGGTGTCGGCAGCCTTCGCCTGCCGGAGTGGCTGGCACCCTGGGTGCCACCTGAGATCGCGCAGTGGTTGACCTCGCTGCTGGCGGGTCTGGGCCCCATGGTCGAGAGCCTGCTGCAGTCGGCACCGGCCCTGGCGGGCGGCCTGAGCGTGGCGACCTGGGTGGTCTGGGGCATCGGCAGCGTGCTGCTCGCCCTGCTGGGCCTCGGGCTGCACCTGCTCATCGCCCTGTGGCGCCGCCACGTCAGTGGCCCTGGGCCGAATTCGACCCGGCCAATGGCGGCGTGAGCACGCGGCCTGGGTGGTGACCCCGCCCCCCGGCCCCATGTCCAGCGCGCGACCAGGATGCCCAGGGCGTTACAGTGAGTCGCCATGAACCTCCTCTTGTTTCTTGCTGGCCTCGGTCTCCTGGTCATCGGTGCCAACACCCTGGTGCGCGGCGCGTCCAAGCTGGCGCTGTCCTTCGGCATAAGCCCGCTGGTCGTGGGGTTGACCATCGTCGCCTTCGGCACCAGTGCACCGGAGATGGCGGTCAGCGTCGGCGCGGTGCTCGACGGCAAGACCGACATCGCGATCGGCAACGTGGTGGGCAGCAACATCTTCAACGTGCTGTTCATCCTGGGCATCAGCGCGCTGATCGCGCCGCTGGTGGTCAACATCCAGCTCATCCGGCAAGAGGTGCCCATCATGCTGGGCGCGAGCCTGCTGCTGCTGGCCTTCGCGTTCGACGGCACGCTCTCGATGTTCGATGGCGGCGTCCTGTTCGCGTTGCTCGTCGCCTACACGGCGTTCCTGGTGGTGCAGTCGCGCCGTGAGTCCCAGGCGGCCAAGGACGAGTTCGCTGCAGAGGTCAAGCCGGCCGAGCCCGGGGCCTGGGACAGCCACTGGGCGGCGCAGGTCGGGTTGATCGCGGTCGGTCTGGTGGCCCTGGTGCTGGGCTCGGACTATCTGGTGCAGGCCTCGGTGAGCTTTGCCAAGGCCATGGGCGTGAGCGACCTCGTCATCGGCCTGACCATCGTCGCGGCCGGCACCAGCATGCCCGAGGTGGCCACCAGCATCACCGCGGCGATCAAGGGCGAGCGTGACATCGCGGTGGGCAACGTGGTGGGCAGCAACACCTTCAACATCCTGGGCTGCCTGGGGCTGTCGGGCCTGGTCTCGGGCGATCTGGGCCTGGCGGTGGCGTCGTCGGTGCTGGCCTTCGACATCTGGGTGATGCTGGCGGTGGCGCTGGCCTGCCTGCCGGTGTTCATGACCGGCCGCGAGATCGCGCGCTGGGAGGGCGGCATCTTCCTGGGCTACTACGCAGCCTACGTGGCCTACCTGATCCTGGCCGCGCAGCAGCACGACGCGCTGCAGGCCTACTCGGGCGTGATGATGGGCTTCGTGATCCCGCTGACGGTGGTGACGCTGGTGGTGGTGATGATCCGCCGCCCGGCCGTGGCCGGCGCCCCTTGAGCCCATGAGCCTGTTCGCGATCGCCTTGCTGCCCTGGCTGGGCGCGGCGCTGGTCGCAGCGCTGCCCGTCGGCGCCCGCCGGGCCCATGCGGCGGCGGCCGGCGCGGTGGCGCTGGTAGTCACCGTGCTGGCCTTTCAGGTGGCGCCGCCGGTCTTCGGCGGCCAGGTGCTGCGCGCGAGCATCGAATGGCTGCCGGCCCTGGGGATGGACCTAGGCTTTCGCATGGACGGCCTTGCCTGGCTGTTCGTGCTGCTGATAGCCGGCATCGGCGCGCTGGTGGTGCTGTATGCCGCCTGGTACCTGGACCCGGCCGACCCGCACAGCCCGAGCCGCCGCTTCTTCGTCTTCCTGCTGCTCTTCATGGGCGCGATGCTGGGCGTGGTGCTGGCCGACAACCTGGTGCTGCTGGTGCTGTTCTGGGAACTGACCAGCCTGTCGAGCTTCCTGCTGATCGGCTACTGGCATGGGCGCGACGACGTGGGCCGCGACGCGCGCGAGGGCGCCCGCATGGCCCTGTCCATCACCGGCGCCGGCGGCCTGTGCCTGCTGGCCGGGGTGCTGCTGGTGGGTCACATCGTCGGCAGCGTGTCGCTCGACGTGGTGCTGGCTTCGGGCGACGTCATCCGCGCCCACCCGCTGTACGAGGTGGCCCTGGTGCTGGTGCTGCTGGGCGCCTTCACCAAGAGCGCGCAGTTCCCGTTCCACTTCTGGCTGCCGCATGCGATGGCGGCGCCCACGCCGGTGTCGGCCTACCTGCACTCGGCCACGATGGTGAAGTGCGGCGTGTTTCTGCTGGCGCGCCTGTACCCGGCGCTGGGCGGCAGCGAGCCCTGGTTCTGGATCGTCAGCTGCGTCGGCCTGGCCACGCTGCTGCTGGGTGCCTACATCGCGATCTTCCAGCACGATCTGAAGGGCCTGCTGGCCTACAGCACCATCAGCCACCTGGGCCTGATCACGCTGCTGTTCGGCCTGTCCGAGCCGCTGGCGGTGGTGGCCGGGGTGTTCCACATCATCAACCACGCCACCTTCAAGGCGGGGCTGTTCATGAGCGCCGGCATCATCGACCACGAATGCGGCACGCGCGACCTGCGGCGCATCAACGGCTTGATGAAGCTGATGCCCTTCACCGCCACGCTGGGCATCGTGGCAGCGCTCAGCATGGCCGGCGTGCCGCTGTTCAACGGCTTCCTCAGCAAGGAGATGTTCTTTGCCGAGGCCCTGGCCAAGGATTCGAACCTGCTGATGGAATGGCTGCTGCCGGCCGGTGCCACGCTGGCCGGGGCCCTGAGCGTGGCCTACTCGCTGCGATTCATCCACGACACCTTCTTCAACGGGCAGCCGGTGGGCCTGCCCAAGACGCCGCACGAGGCCCCGTTCTTCATGCGCCTGCCGGTGATGCTGCTGGTGCTGCTGTGCCTGGCGGTGGGTCTGGCGCCGGCGCTGGTGGCCGGGCCGCTGCTGGCGGTGGCGGCGCAGGCCGCGCTGTACGGCATGCCGGGGCCCGAGCTGCCGGCCTACACGCTGGCCATCTGGCACGGCTTCAACGGCGCGCTGCTGATGAGTGCGATCGCGGTGGCGTCGGGCGTGGCGCTGTACTTCGCGCTGCAGCACGGCCTGGATCTGCACCGCGTCACGCGCCTGCCCGGCTGGGTGGCGGCGGGGGGCCGCGAGTTGTTCGCCCTGCTGCAGGCCCGGGGCGTGACCGCCGCCGCTGCCCTGGGCGCTGCGCTGCAGAACGGCCGCCTGCAGCGCTACCTGCTGTTGCTGCTGCTGATGGCGCTGGCCGCCGGCGCGGCGCCTTTCGTGCTGTCCTGGGGGCCCTCGGCCGCGCCGGCGCGGCTGCACCTGGACGACCTGGACGCGTTGTCGCTGCTGCTGGGCGTGCTGGGCAGCGCTGCGGCGCTGGGCACCGCCGTGATGCACCGGCAGCGGCTGGTCGCCGTGCTGCTGATGGGCGGCGCCGGGCTGGTGGTGTGCCTGGTGTTCGTCGGCCTGTCGGCGCCCGACCTGGCCCTGACGCAGCTGCTGGTGGAAGTGGTGAGCGTGGTGCTGCTGATGCTGGCGCTGAAGTGGCTGCCCGACGAAAGCCCGGCGGAGCACGGCGCCCACTGGCGCGGCGTGCGCGACGCGGCGGTGGCGCTGGCGGTGGGCCTGGGCGTGGCGGCCCTGGTGTGGATGGTGCTGACCCGGCCGGGCCAGAGCATCAGCGACTACTTTTTCGCCACCGCACTGCCGCTGGGTGGCGGCGCCAACGCGGTGAACGTGATCATCGTCGACTACCGCGGCTTCGACACCCTGGGCGAGATCACCGTGCTGGTCATCGCCGCGGTGACGATGCAGGCGCTGCTGGCCGGCTGGGCGCCAGCGCTGCCGGGCCTGCTGCCGGCCGGGCAGGCGCACCCGCTGATGCTGCAGCGGATCACCCGCCTGGTGATGCCCTTCGTGGTGCTGATCTCGGTGTACCTGTACCTGCGCGGACACAACCTGCCCGGCGGCGGCTTCATCGCCGGGCTGGTGCTGGCCATCGGCCTGCTGCTGATGCAGGTGGCGCACGGACAAGCCTGGGTGCACGCGCGCAGCCCCCTGCTCGGGGGCGACTTCCGCGCCTGGGCCGGCTGGGGTCTGGCGCTGGCCGCGGCCACGGGTGTGGCGAGCTGGCTGTTCGCGGCACCGTTCCTGACCTCCACGTACGACTACCCCTGGCTGCCCGGCATCGGCGGCGTGCCGCTGGCCAGCGCCTCGGCCTTCGACCTGGGCGTGTACCTGGTCGTGGTCGGCGCGACCATGGTGATGCTGCTGTCCATCGCGCGCCTGTCACCCACCACCACCCGGCCGCTGGACTGACGATGCTGCTGCTGCTCACCCTGTTCATCGGCACGCTGGCCGGCTGCGGCACCTGGCTGCTGCTGCGCGCGCGCAGCTTCGACACCATCCTGGGCCTGACGCTGCTCAGCTACGCGGTCAACCTGTTCATCTTTGCCATGGGCCGGGTCAAGGTCAACGCCGTGCCCATCATCGAGAAGGGCGTGGCCGCCACGCTGGCCACCCATCCCGACCCGCTGCCGCAGGCGCTGGTGCTGACGGCCATCGTCATCAGCTTTGCCATGACGGCCCTGCTGCTGGGCATCGCGCTGCGCGCCCGCGGCGAGACCGGCAGCGACCATGTCGACGGCCAGGAGCCGCAGCCTTGAGCCCCGCCCTGGCCCTGCCAACGCTGGCGCCGCTGCTGCTGGGCGGCCACGAGATCGTGCTGCCCGTGGTGCTGCCGCTGGTGGCCGGCGCGCTGCTGCTGCTGCTGGAGAAGGCCGCCTCGCGCTGGGTGCCGGTGCTGTCGGCTGCCGCGGTGGCGGGCCTGGTGGTGCTGGCCGCGCTGCTGGTGCGGCAGGCCGACCACGGCACGGTGCAGCCCTACCTGCTGGGCAACTGGGCCGCGCCCTTCGGCATTGCCCTGGCGCTGGACCGGCTGTCGGCGCTGATGCTGCTCGTCACCGCGCTGGTGGCGGCAGCGGCGCTCACCTATGCGCTGGCCGGCGACGACCGCCGGCATGACAAGCCTTCGCGCCACTTCCATGCCTTGTTCCAGTTCCAGCTGATGGGTCTGAACGGCGCCTTCCTCACCGCGGACCTGTTCAACCTGTTCGTCTTCTTCGAGGTGCTGCTGGCCGCCAGCTACGGCCTGCTTCTGCACGGCGCCACGCGCGCGCGCTTGAAGGCCGGCGTGCACTACGTGGTGTTCAACCTCACCGGCTCGGCGCTGTTCCTGGTGGCGGTGAGCCTGCTGTATGCGCTGACGGGCACGCTGAACATGGCCGACCTGGCCCTCAAGCTGCCGCAGGTCTTGCCTGAGAACCAGCGTCTGGCGCAGGCCGCGATGCTGATGCTGCTGGTGGTGTTTGCGGTGAAGGCGGCGCTGCTGCCGCTGTATTTCTGGCTGCCCGACACCTATGCCAGCGCCAGCGCGCCCACGGCCGCGCTGTTTGCGGTGCTCACCAAGGTGGGCGTCTACGCGATCCTGCGCGTGAGCGCGCTCTTCATCCCCGCCGGGCTGGTGAGCGGCAGTTCGCCGCTGCTGGCCGGGCTGGCCCTGGCCACGCTGCTGCTGGCGGCCCTGGGCGCGCTGGCCGCGGCGCGGCTGCGCACGCTGGTGGCCTATCTGATCGTGGCGTCGGCCGGCACGCTGCTGCTGGCCATAGGCCTGGGCAGTGAGCGCAGCGTGGCCGCGGGCCTGTTCTACCTGATGCCCAGCACGCTGGTGGCGGCCGCCTGGTTTCTGCTGGCCGATCGCATCGCCGCAGCGCGCGGTGGCAGCGATGTGCTGCAGCCCGGCCCGCGGCCGGCTGCCTGGGCGACGCTGGGCACCGCGTTCTTCGTCGCCGCGGTGGCCGTGGCCGGCGTGCCGCCGCTGGCCGCCTTCATGGGCAAGGCGCTGCTGCTGCAGGCCGCCGGCCACACGCCGTGGGCGTCCTGGGTGGTGGCCGGCGTGCTGACGTCCAGCCTGATGGTGATGGTGGCGCTGGCCCGCGCCGGCTCTGCGCTGTTCTGGGAGCGCGGCCATCCGGCGGTGCCCACGTTGCCCGACCCGCTGGGAAGGTCGCGACTGCCCGTCGCGGCCACCGCCGGCGCCCTGGCCGTGGTGGTGCTGTGCGCGCTGGCGGCCGGCCCCATGGGGCGCTACACCGCAGCGGCGGCGGCCCAGCTGTTTACGCCTGAGGGCTATGTGCAGGCCGTGCTTGGCGCCCGGCCGGTGCCCGCGGCGATCGACGTGCGCCGTGAGATGCGTGAGCGCGGAGAGCTGAAATGAGCATGCGGTCCAGCCTGCTGCCCTCGCCGCTGACCAGCGTGGCGCTGTTCATCGCCTGGCCCATGCTCAACGAATCGGCCTCGGCCGGCCAGTTGCTGCTGGGCGCCGCGCTGGCGCTGGCCCTACCGGCGCTGCTGGCGCCGCTGCGCCCCAGCCGCTCGAATCTGCGTGCCTGGCCCACGCTGGCGCGCCTGGTGGGCGTGGTGTTGTGGGACGTGGTGCGCAGCAACATCGACGTGGCGCGCCGGGTGCTGGGCCATGAGGCCGCCATCCAGACGCGCTTCGTCTGGGTGCCGATAGCGCTGCAGGACCCGCTGGCCGTCGTGATGCTGGCCGGCATCGTGACCACGACGCCGGGCACCATCTCGGCCGAGCTGAGCGACGACCGGCGCTGGCTGCTGGTGCATGCGCTGCATGCCCCCGACGACGCCGCTGCGGCCGCCATCGTGGCCGACATCCAGTTGCGCTATGAGGCGCCGCTGGCGGAGGTGTTCGGATGATCGTGGCTGCCGTTCTTCCCTGGGTGCTGGGGGTGCTGGCCCTGGCCCTGGCGCTGGCCGCCTGGCGGCTGTTGCGCGGGCCCGATCTGCCCGACCGCATCCTCGCGCTCGACACCCTGTACATCAACGCCCTGGCGCTGCTGGTGACGTTGGGCCTGGCGTTCGGGCACAAGCACTACTTCGAGGTGGCGCTGCTCATCGGCCTGCTGGGCTTCGTCGGCACGGTGGTGGCGGCCAAGTTCCTGCTGCGCGGCGACATCACCGAATGAGGGCCCGACCATGACCCAGACCCTGCCCCTGTGGGCCGATGTCCTGGCCGCCGTGCTGCTGGTGATCGGTGCCGGCTTCGCGCTCGTGGGCTCCATCGGCCTGGCCCGGCTGTCGGACTTTTTCAAGCGCCTGCACGGGCCCAGCAAGGCCACCACGCTGGGCGTGGGCTGCGTGCTGGCGGCGTCGGCACTGGTCACCGCCGTGGTCGGCAGGCCCAGTCTGCATGAGCTGCTGATCGCGGTCTTCCTGTTCCTCACGGCGCCGGTGTCGGCCCATCTGCTGGTGCAGCTGGCGTTGAAGGCGCGGCCGGACCTGCGCCCGCCTCGCGGCGACTCAGCGCCCGCGCCCGCTGCTGGAAGCCCGTCACAACCCGCCGGCGCCGGGCGAAGGCGCGAGGGCTAGAGACCGCGGGGTAAGCCAGCGGCTGCCGCGGCACGCCAGCAGGCAGGGGTTATCGATGCTGCACGTCGGGAAGTTGTCCCGGGTGCCGGGGGCGCGGTGCGGACGGTCGCTGCGAATAATGCCCGCAGCCCCTGCTAGCACTCCGACAGGCACACCCGATGACATCTCCTGCACCCGTCTTCCGCCCCATCGCCCTGGCCGCCGGCCTGCTGTGCTGCAGCTCCCTGGTCAGCGCCCAGGGCAGCGCTGAAGCCGCCAGCGCACGCCAGGTCGTCACCATCACGGGCGCGCTGCCCGGCGTGCTGGACGCGGTACCCGGCAGCAGCGCCGTCGTCAGTGCCCGCCAGATCGAGGCCGAGCGGCCCTTCACCGTGCGCGAGGCCCTGCAGGCCGTGACCGGCCTGCACGTGGTGGGCGAGGACGCGTTCGGCCTGAACCTGAACATCGGCATCCGCGGCCTGGACCCGCGCCGCACCAGCCGCACGCTGCTGCTCGAAGACGGCATGCCGATCCAGCTGGGGCCGTACAGCGACCCCTCGGCCCACTACCACACGCCGCTGGAGCGGGTGCAGCGCATCGAAGTCATCAAGGGCTCGGGCCAGATCGTGCACGGGCCGCAGACCGTGGGGGGCGTCATCAACTTCGTCACCAAGGCCGTTCCGCGCAGCTTTGCCGCCGAGGGCGACGTGGCGCTGGGCGACCGCGGTTTCCGCCGCGTCAGCGCCAGCGTGGGCAGCGGCACCGAAACCCTGGGCTGGCTGCTGCAGGCTTCGCGCAAGCAGGGCGATGGCAGCCGCGACGGCAGTGAACACGAGGTCAGCGACTTTTCCGCCAAGCTCGAGTTCAACCCGAGCCCGCAGCACGCGCTGTCTGCCAAGCTCGGCTGGTTCGAAGAAGGCTCGGGCTTCGGCGAGGGCGGCCTGGACCAGGCCCGCTTCGATGCCAACCCCTACGCCAACCCCTTCAAGGACGATCGCTTCGAGCTCGAGCGGCTGGCCGGGCAGCTGGTGCACAGCTGGACACCGTCGACCAGCCTGCACCTGAGCACGCAGCTCTACTACCAGCGCATCGAACGGGCTTCGTACCGGCAGATGGACGCCGTGGCCGAGTTCGACGGCGTCGAGGACGACGGAGCGGGCGGGCTGATCGCGCTGCTCGAGTCGGGCAGCCTGCGCAGCCGCGCCCCGGACACCGGGCCGCGCAACCCGGACTGCCGCATCAACGACGAAGCCATCGACTACAGCGTGCCCAATGGCTGGGAAGAACGCGCCGGCCTGTGCGGCAACCAGATGCGCCCGCGCATTTACACCTTCTACGGCGTCGAGCCGCGCCTGGAGCTGCGCCACCAGCTGTTCGGACTGCGCAGCGAACTGGTCGCCGGCGCACGTCTGCACCGGGAAGAGGTGGTGCGCAAGCGCTACAACGGCATCACGCCGAGCGCACGCGAAGACTCCCCCGGCACCTACTTCCGCGACCAGAACGACATCGACGTCGAGGCCTTCGCTGCCTACCTGCAGAACACCTTCTACAGCGGCCACTGGACCATCACCCCGGGCCTGCGCTACGAGAACTACCGCCTGCGCAACACCGCGGTGCTGGCGCGCGAGGACCGCGACATCAACAATGGCCGCAGCGTCAGCTCACGCCACTCCGAACTGCTGCCGGGCCTGGGCGTCACCTACCTGGGCATCCCGGGCACGACCCTGTTTGCCGGTATCCACCGTGGCATCGCCCCGCCGCGGCCGGACGCCAACCTCAACCCCACCGACGCCGGCTTCCGCCCGGTCGCGCCCGAGCTCAGCACCAACATCGAAGCCGGCGTGCGCAGCAGCCCGGCCAAGGGGGTGCAGCTCGAGGCGGCGCTGTTCCAGATCAGCTTCAAGAACCAGATCGTGCCGGGCTACGCCGTCGGCTCGAACCAGACCTTCACCAACGCCGGCGACAGCCTGAACCAGGGGGTCGAGTTCGGTGCGCGCCTGGACTTCGGCGCGCTGCAAGGCAGCCCGAACAACCCCTACCTCAGCCTGAGCCTCACCCACCTGGCCAAGGCCCGTTTCGAGAGCGACCTGCTGGTGCCCGTGTTCGCGCCCGGCGACGAAGAGACCTCGGTCTTCAGCAACGCCCGCGGCAAGCGTCTGCCCTATGCGCCCAGGACCCTGGCATCGCTGAGCCTGGGCTTCGAGCACGCTTCGGGCTGGGACGCGCGCGTGGGCGTCAGCCATGTCGGCGAGCAGTTCAGCGACGCGCTCAACACGGTGGCGACCGACCCCAATGGCAGCTCGGGCCGCATCCCCGCCTACACCCTGGTCAACGCCGCGCTCAACTACACGATCAAGCCCCTGGGCATGACGCTGTACCTGGGCGGCACCAACCTGGCCGACAAGGCCTACCTCGTCAGCCGCGTCAATGGCGCGTTTGCCGGCATGCCGCGGCAGATCGTGGCCGGTGCCAGGATGCGGTTCTGAGCCGGTTCGCCGAAGAGCCGGGCCGTTGCCGGCCACGCGACGGCGGGCCCGGCTGGCCCGACAATCGCGCCATGGCGCAGCGACAAGACCCCGAAGCCGATGATGCCGTCGACGTGGCGGCCATCCTGCACGACGGCAGCACCGACGTCGACTCGGCGCTGGCCGCCTTTGCCACCGGCCAACGCCGGGCCGGGCGGCGCGTGTCGGGGCTGCTGATGCGCCACCGCGAGCATCAAGAGGGCTGCCAGGCCTCGATGCTGCTCACCGACATCGACACCGGCGACGAATACCTGGTGTCGCAGCCCCTGGGCAGCGGTTCCCAGGCCTGCAGCGCCGACCCGCAGGGCTTTGCGCGCGCCAGCCGGGTGCTGCGCGCCGCGCTCGAACGCCAGGCCGATCTGGTGATCAGCAACCGCTTCGGCTCGCTCGAGGCGGTGAACGCCGGCTTCACGGCCGAGTTGCTGGCGCTGATGACGCAGGGCGTGCCGGTGCTGACGGTGGTGGCCACCCGCCACCTCGATGCCTGGCAGCGCTTCGTCGGCGATGCGCCGCTGCTGCCGGCCGACCCCGCCGCCTGGGCCACCTGGCTGGACGGCGTGCTGCTTCGGCGCAGCCGGCTGCGCCAGCCTCAGTAACCCAGCGCCAGCCCGGTGCCGCGGCGCGGGTCGTTGGCGCCGTAGAAGCGTTGCCCGACCACAGGCTTGCCGCCCAGCGTCGAGGCGCCGATGAGGATGGCCGCCAGGTGGCCGGGCGGCGGCGGCGGGCTGAAGCGGTGGCCCATGGCCTCGAGCAGCTTGCGCGTGTCGGGGCTGAGCGCGAAGTTCTCCACCGCCGTGGCTTCGGGCAGCCACTGCTGGTGGAAGCGCGGCGCGTCAACGGCCTCTTGCACGTTCATGCCGTAGTCGACCAGGTTGAGGATGGTGTGCAGCACCATGGTGATGATGCGGCTGCCGCCGGGCGTGCCCAGCACCAGCACCGGTTGGCCGTCGCGGGTGAGGATCGTCGGGCTCATCGAGCTCAGCGGGCGCTTGCCGGGCGCGATGGCATTGGCCTGCCCCTGCACCAGGCCATACAGGTTGGGCACGCCGGGCTTGGCGGTGAAGTCGTCCATCTCGTTGTTCAGCAGCACGCCGGTGCCCGCGGCCGTGACCTTGGCGCCGAACCAGTCGTTGAGCGTGTAGGTCACCGCTACCGCATTGCCCTGGCCGTCGACGATGGAGTAGTGCGTGGTGTTGCTGCCCTCGTGCGCCGCCAGGCCGGGCTTGATGTCCCTGGACACCCCCGCGCGCTGCGGCGCGATGGCCGCGCGGATGCGCGCCGCATAGGCCTTGTCCAGCAGGCGCTGCAACGGGTTGTCCACGAAATCGGGGTCGCCCAGGTAATGGTTGCGGTCGGCATAGGCGTGGCGCATGGCCTCGATCTGGTAATGCACCGCCTGGGCCGAGCGGTAGCCCAGTTCCTGGAGCGGATAGCCCTCCAGGATGCCCAGCATCTGGCACAGCGCCACCCCGCCGGAACTGGGCGGCGGTGCCGAGACCACGCCGTAGCCGCGGTAGGTGCATTCCACCGGCTTGAGCTCGCGCACCCGGTACTGGTCCAGATCGGCCTGGGTGATGAGGCCCTTGCCCGCCTGGCTGGACGCGACGATGGCCGCGCCCACCGGGCCCTGGTAGAAGCCGGCCGCGCCGTGTTCGCTGATGCGCTGCAGCGTTGCCGCCAGGTCCTTCTGCACCAGCCGGTGGCCGGCCACCGAGGCCTCGCCCTGGCTCAGGAAGATGGCCGCCGATGGTGGGTCGCGCTTCAGGGTTTCGGCCGCGCCGGCAAACATGTCGGCGTCGCCCTGTTCGAGCACGAAGCCCTGCTGCGCGTAGCGGATGGCCGGCGCCAGCAGCGCCGCGCGCGGCAGGCTGCCCCAGCGGGCCAGGGCGTGTTCCAGGCCCGCCACCGTGCCGGGCACCGCCACCGCGCCATGGCCCTGGGTGCTGGCGCCCGGGATGACCTGGCCCTGCGCGTCCAGGTACATGTCGGCACTGGCGGCCAGGGGCGCCTTCTCGCGAAAGTCCAGAAAGGCCTTGCGGCCGTCGGCCAGCTGCAGGGTCATGAAGCCGCCACCGCCCAGGTTGCCGGCCGCCGGGTAGACCACCGCCAGCGCATAGCCCACGGCCACCGCCGCGTCGATGGCGTTGCCGCCGTCCTGCAGCACGTCCACGCCCACGCGCGTGGCCAGGTGCTGAGCCGTGACCACCATGCCCTGGCGGGCCGCCACCGGTGCCTGTGAGGCCGCGTGGCCTGCGGCGCAGGCCAGGGCCCAGGCGGCCAGGGTCAGGAGCCGGGCATGTCGTGCGATGTTCATGGCGGTCCGCGTGGGGGTGTTTGCGCTGCCACGATCATGCCCGTGCCGGGCGCCGGCCAGCGCCTACCCCAGTGCGATGGGCTCGCCGTTGATGGCCCAGCTCACGCCGAATCGGTCGGTCAGCATGCCGAAGCTCCTGGCCCAGAAGGCGGGCGCCAGCGGCATGGTGATCTGCCCGCCCTGCGCCAGGGCGTTGAAGGCGCCGTGGGCCTGGTCGATGGTGTCGTACTCCAGCGCCAGCATCACGCCCTTCATGCCTTCGAAGGGCATGCCGGGCGGCGTGTCGCCGGCAAACAGCAGGGCGCCGCCGGGCAGCACCAGGCTGGCGTGCATGATGCCGTCGCCGCTGGGTGCGCCGCCTTCGCCGCAGCCTTGCATCGGTTGCTCGGGCGCCGGCATGTCGTCGTAGCGCAGCATCGTCTGGATGCTGGCGCCCAGCGCCTGTGCGTAGAAGGCGAAGGCCTCGCGCGTGGTGCCGGGGAAGCTGAGGTAGGGGGTCAGGGTGGTGGGCATGGGGGGTCCTGGGTTGGCGCTGGGCACGGGGCCGTGCCTGCAGTCTGACGACGAACGGCCGCGGACATTTTCGACAAGCGTCCGCCTGAAGATTCGCCGGTCGGGGCTGCGGCCGCTCAGGGCAGGCGCAGCGTGAACTGCACGCGCTCGTAGCGGCCCTGGCCGTCGATGGCGGTCAGCGCGTGTTCGCCGGGTTGGTCCAGCTTCAGACGCAGCACCGTGTCGGCGCCGCCGCTGCCCACCAGCCGGCCGTTCAGCAGCCAGCTCAGGCTTTCGCGCGCGCCGATGGCCTGCAGGCGCAACACCGCCTGGCGCTGGCCGGGCGTGGGCCGGATGATGCTGCCGCTGTCCAGGCCGGTGAGGCGCAGCGCGCGGCTGGGCGCTGCGGCGCGGCAGGGCGGGGTGAGCGGCAGGTGTTCCACCGCGCTCTTCCATTCGGGGTACAGCCAGGGCTCCAGCAGGGTGGGCCAGCGGGCGTATTCCAGCGCCTGCCAATGCGTGCCGTCACGCGTGGTGCAGCCGGGGCGCAGGCGGCGGGTCTGCGCCGGGTCGACCCAGGCGGTCTCGCGCAGGCCGGCGTCGTGCACGCGGTCGGGCAGGGTGGGGGGCGTGCCGCCGTCCAGCGTCCAGGCCATGCGGCGCACGCGGCACATCGCGTCGGGCGTGTCGGCGGCGGCGCGGCCCAGCGGCCAGCAGATCTCGACCGCCTGCACGCCGGCCGGTACGGCGCGCGGCTTCGTGGCCGTGGGGCCCAGCGCGGCCAGCAGATCCTTGGCCAGGGGCGCTGCGGTGTTGGCGCCAAAGTGCCCGGGGTTGGGCGTGCCGTCGGGCCGACCGACCCACACGCCCAGCGTGTAGCGGTCGGTCACGGCCACGGCCCAGGCGTCGCGAAAGCCGAAGCTGGTGCCGGTCTTCCAGGCCACGCGCGTGGAGGTCTCGCGGAAGGGCGCGTCGGGTCGGCCGCCGCTTTCCAGGATCTCGCGCACGATGAAGGCGGCGCCGGCACTCATCAGCCGCGTCTCGACCAGCGGTTCGGCGGGCCTCAGGCGCGGCTGGCCGGCCATGCCGCCGCGCGCCAGGGCGGTGTAGGCGCCGACCAGTTCTTCCAGCGTGGTGCTGCCGCCGCCCAGGATCAGGCTGAGGTTGGGCGCGCTGGCCGCGGGCATGCGCAGCTTCAGGCCGGCGTTGCGCAGCTGCGCGGCAAAGCGCGCCGGGCCGATGCGGTCCAGCAGGTCGACCGCGGGCACGTTGAGCGAGCGCTGCAGCGCGTCGCTGACGCTCACCGCACCCGAGAACGACGACTCGAAGTTGCCGGGGGCATAACCACCGAAGTTCTGGGGCGCGTCGATCAGCAGGCTCTCGGAGTGCACCAGGCCTTCGTCCAGCGCCATTGCGTACAAGAAGGGCTTGAGCGTGGAGCCGGGCGAGCGCAGGCCGCGCACCATGTCCACGTGCGCCGCGCGCGCGGCATCGGCGAAATCGGCCGAGCCGGCATAGCCGCGCACCGCCAGGCTGTCGTTGTCCACGACCAGCGCGGCGATGGACACCTGCGCGGGCAGGCTGCCCAGCCGGTCGACCAGCACCTGCTCCAGCAGGGTCTGCACGCCGGCGTCCAGCGTGCTGCCGATCTGCGCCGGCAGCGAGCCGGCCTGCAGCGCCTGCTGGCGCAGGCGTTCTGCCGCCAGGGGCGCCAGCCAGCGCGCGCGCAGCGGCGGCGCGAAGACGGTTTCGATGCGCGCATCGGCCACCGTGGACTCGGGCCAGACGCCCCGGTCGGCCATGCGCTGCAGCACCTTGTCGCGCGCCGCGCGCGCGGCCTGCGGCGCGCGGTCGGGCCGCAGGCGTGATGGCGTCTGCGGCAGCGCCACCAGCAGCGCGGCCTCGGCGTGGCTCAAGCTTCGTGCGCTCTTGCCCAGGTAGGCACGGGCAGCCATCTCCACGCCCACCACCTGGCCGCCCATGGGCGCGTGGTTGAGGTACAGGGTCAATATCTCGCGCTTGGACAGGTGCGCTTCCAGTTGCAGCGCCCGCGCCGTCTGCCACAGCTTGGCGCCCAGGCTGCGGCCGGCCGGTGGCGGCTCCAGCATGCGCGCCACCTGCATGGTCAGCGTCGAGCCGCCCGAGACGATGCGCCCGTGGCGCACGCGCTGCCAGGCGGCGCGCAGCAGCGCCGCGGGGTTGACGCCGGGGTGCCAATCGAACCAGCGGTCCTCGTACTGCAGCAGGGCCTGCAGGTACAGCGGCGACACCTGCTGCGGCGCCACCGGCAGGCGCAGCTTCTCGTCGGCGTCGGCCCAGCTGCGCAGCGGCGTGCCGTCCTCAGCCAGCACCACCAAGGTGCCGCTGGGCGCACCGCGCGCCGCCGCGGGCAGCGGGAAGGCGTGGTCGAGCAGCATCAGCACCAGCGCAGCGGCCGCCAGGGCCACCACGGGCACCACGGCCAGGCGCCAGCGCCCTGCAAACATCACGGCGCCCTGGGGTCCAGCACGGTGATGTCGGGCTCGGCCTTGCCTGTTGCGCGCAGCTCGGGCCGGTACATGTCTTCGGCAAAGGTCGGCGGCACGCCGTAGCGGCCGGGCGTGACCACGCGCAGCAGGTAGTACAGGTCCAGCGGCTGGCCGTCCAGGTCGACCGCGGCCACGAAGCGGTCGTCGCGGTACTCGCTGTGCTTGATGCGCCGGTCGCCCAAGGCGCCGGCGATGTAGATGCCCTGCACCTGGAACTGGCTGGCCTGCGCGCCCTGCGTGAGGTTGAGGTTCTCGACCTCGAAGCCGGCCGGTATGCGGTCCACCACCAGCGCGTCGTGCACGCGCTGCGTGCTCTTGATGCGCAGGCGCGTGATGAGCATGTCGCCGCTGCGGAACTGGCGCTCGCTGACGGCGCTGCCGTCGGTGTGCCACCAGCTGCGCTCGATGGCGATGCGGTCTTCGCGGGGCGGCAGGGGCTTGACGGGGTAGCCCTGCACCGCCAGTTCGGCAAACAGGGGCTGCGCGCCCTTGTTGGCCAGCGTGATGCCGCGCTTCAGCGCCGCGGCGTCCAGTGCCTGCTGGCCGTTGCCCTGGCCTTGCAGGCTGTCGCTGCGTGCACCGCTCAGCGCCGCGGCCCAGGGCTTGCCGGCTTCGCCACCGGCAGCGCGCGCGGCCAGGAACAGCGCCAGGCGCTCCTGCGTGGAGTAGTAGTGCGTGCGCTCGAAGTCCTGCGCCAGCGTCAGCATCAGTTGCTCGCGCTGGGGGTGGGCCACGCCGTGGCGCAGCAGCAGCGCATAGGCCAGAGCGTGGTCGCGGATGCGCGTGCCGTAGTCGCCCAGCCAGTCGTCGACGCCCGGCTGCAGCCCGTAGGGGCGCAGCATGGCCTCGTCCAGCGCCACGCGGGCGCGCGCCTTGTCGCCCATCAGCTCCAGCGCCAGCGCCAGGTGCACCAGCACCAGGGGCGAACGCGCATTGCCGCGGAACTGGTCGTGCAGCGTGCGCAGCGTGGCCAGCGGCGCCTTCTGCTCGCGCGCCAGCACGTAGCCGGCGTGGGCGGCGTCGGCCAGGCGCTGGTGCGCCAGGCGCAGCAGTTCCACGTCGCGGTAGTCGGCAATGCGGCCGTTGGCGTCGCGCCGCGGCAGCTGCAGCGGCTGGGTCTGCACGCCGGGGGCGCGCTGGAACTGCTCCAGCAGATGCGCCGTGGAACGCTGCTGCAGCGTCTCGGGCACGGCAAATCCTGCGCTGCGCGCGTCCTGCAGGAAGGCGCTGACGTAGGCGCTCAGCCAGGCTTCGTAGGGCCCGCTGGCCGCCCACAGGCCGAAGCCGCCCTGCGGCTGCTGCATGCCGGCCAGCCGGGCAAAGGCCGTATCCAGGCGGCGCGCGCGCTCCTCGCGCGAGATCGGCGTCATGCCGTAGGCCTGGGCGCCAGCCTCGTCGATGAAGACCAGCGGGTAGGCGCTGCTGGTGGTCTGTTCCAGGCAGCCGTAGGGGTACATCAACAGGCCGCGCACGGCGTTGCGCACGTCGATGGGCGGCTGGCTGGACAGGGTCAAGCCAATGATCGTCGACCCCGGCCACAGCCCTTCGGCCAGCGTGCTGTCGAGCTTGACGCTGGCCTCGGGCTCCAGGCGCAGGCGGCGCGTTTCGCGCACCAGCGGCATCAGCGGCTGCACCTGCAGCGCAGCCTCGCGCAGCATGCGGATGCTGCCGGCCGTGAGCGTGAGCTTGATCGGCGCCAGGCCGTAGGCGTCGGTGGCCTCGACGTTGAACCGCAGCACCGTCTTGGCCTTGTCGGCCAGCTTCACCGGCGCCGGGCTGCCCACGATCTTGAGCGGGGAGCCGGCTTCGAGCTTGATGCTGATCTCCTGCTCGGCGCCCGAGAGGTTGCTCAGGTCCAGCGCGATCGTGGCGCTGTCGCCGGGCGCGATGAAGCGCGGCAACGCCAGCTCGGCCACGATGGGCGCGGCCACCGTCATCTCGGTGTCCTTGCTGGCATAGCTGTCGGCCGTGCTGGCCACGGCCATCAGGCGCAGCGTGCCGTTGAAGTCGGGCAGGGCCAGCGGGATGGTGGCCTCGCCCTTGGCGTCCAGCGCCACCGGGCCGCTGAAGACATCCACCAGCCGCAGCTTGCGCGGCAGGCTTTGCGTGTCGCGCTTGGCCGCGTCGCCGCCGAAGCGCTGGCGCGCCAGCGTGCCGTCCATGCGCTCGATCAGCTTGCCGTACAGGTCCAGCAGGTCGGCGCCGTAGCGGTGCTTGCCGAAGAAGAAGGCCACCGGGTCGGGCGTGGCATAACGCGTGATGTTGAGGATGCCCACGTCCACCGCCGACAGCGTGACCATGGCGCGCCCGCCCACCGGCTGGCCGGCGGCATCCGTCAGCTTGATCCTGACCGGCACGCTGACCCCCGGCGTGCTCTTGGTCGGGGCCGTGAGCGCCAGCTGCAGCTGCCGCTTTGCGCGCTCCAGCGGCAGGTGCACCAGGCCGATGGCGCGCGATGGCGTGACCCGGTCGCCCTGGTTGGCCGGGCGATAGGCCACCACGCCGATGTACAGGTCGTGGCGGTTCCAGCTGGGGTCGACGGGGATCTGCAACGCAGTGCCGGCAGCGCGCAGGGCCACGCGCTGTTGCCACAGCACGCGGTCGCCTTCCACCGTGACCAGGGCCTCGCCGTCGTGCGGCGGGGTGATGGTGAGCCGGGCCACGTCGCCGGCCTTGAAGGGCGCGCCTTCCAGCTTGAGCTGCACGCGGTCGGGGCGGTTGCCCAGGTCGTCTGCGTCTTGCGCGCCCCAGCCGGCGTAGAAGCGATAGCGCGCGGTCTGGCCGGTCTGCGGGTCCTGCAGCTCCAGCCGGTAGCGGCCCCAGGCCACGGGCAGCTGCACCGTGCTGCGCGCGGGCAGGGCCAGGCTGCGCGTCTCCATCAATTCTTCCTGCACGTTGTAGCCGCTGCTCCAGCCGCGGCCGTCTTCGTAGCGCCAGTACCACTGGCGGTCTTCGCGCACCAGGCGCAGCTGCAGTTCCTTGGCGGCGATGAACTTTCCGCTGGCATCGGCTCGGGTGATCTCGAAGGCCGCCAGGCTGCCTTCGCGCGTGACATCGCGTTCGAACAGCGGGCGTATGCCCACCAGCGTGGGCGCCGGCCACCAGCTGCGCTCGATCGAGCGCACGACCGGGCGGCCGCCCGATTCGAGCAGGCTGAACGACGCGCGCAACTTCATCGGCGACTTGCGCCCGGCCATCTGCACCGGCACGCCGGCCTCGGCCCGGCCTTCGGCATCCAACTCGGTCTCGGGCAGGTCCTGGCGCTTCTTCTCGGCGTCGTCGGCCACGTCGCCGAACACGAAGCCCGGCCAGGCCTTGGGCAGGGCGAAGCGTTCGCGCTCGGTGGCCACGCTGGCCAGCAGCCGGTTGCCGGCTGCGGGCGCGCCGTACAGGTAGCTGCCGTTCACGGCCACGGCCAGGGTGGCGGCATCGCCTTGCAGCACGGCTTCGGGCGCCTGCAGATCCAGCTTCATGCGCTCGGGCAGGAACTCCTCGACCTGGAAGCTCCACTGCGCGTCGGCGCGTTTGCTGGCCGGGTCGGTGCGCGCTTCCAGCAGCCAGCGGCCGGTGGGTGCGTCGGCGGGCAGCGCCAGGGTCTGCTGGTAGTAGGCGGTGCCGGTGGCGTGCGGCCGCAGGATCTGCGTGAGCAGCTTTTCGCCGCTGGGCTTCTTGAGCGTCAGCGTCAGCGTCTGAACCGGCACCGGCACCGGTGCCGACGCCGCGGCAGGGGCGGGCAGGGGCCGCCCATCGGCATCGCGCGCCAGCACCGAGACCTGGAAGCTCTCACCGGGCCGGTACAGGTCACGCCCGGCATAGACAAAGAGCTTCTGGTTGCGCGACGGGTGGCCGCCGACGTCGTACTCCGACAGATCCAGCGCCGCCTCGCGCAGCGACAGCACCGACATCTCCTGGCCGCGCCGCGCCATCACCACGCGTGCCTTGTCGGTGCTGCCCTGGAAGACGGCATGGCCGTCGCCGTCGCTGCGCGCCTGGGCGATGGCCTTGCCGCTGTCGTCCAGCAGCGATATCTCGATGTTGCGCATGGCCTCGCCACTGGTCAGCGAGGTGGCGTACACGTCGATCTGGGCCGCGTGCCGGCGCACGTGCAGGCCGATCTCGGTGACGTAGAAGTAGGTCACCTGGAAGTCCCAGCCAAAGCGGCCGGGCGGGTTCATCACCGCGATGTAGATGCCGGGCTCGCGCAGCTCGCGGATCTTTTCCACCGGCAGAAAGCTCACGTTGCGGCGGTTCTTGCGCTCGTCGGTGGCGAAGCGGCCGATGTAGACGCTCTTGGAGGACTCGCGCAGCTGTTCGTCGAGCTGCCAGCCCGAGACCGTGCCCTTGAGGCTGCGGTTGCCCCAGCCGCCGTCCCATTCGCCCGGGCCTTCGGCCGCGTCGCCGTCGGGATCGGGGCGCGCACGCCGGCCCGCCACCTGCTCCAGGAAGGCCGGCAGGGCGGCGGCCTCGACGCGCAGGAACTGCACGTCCACCTCGGGCGTGTTGACAGTGACCACCGGGAGCCCGCCGTTCAGTCCGGCCGGCAGCACCACGCCACGGCTGGCGAAGTGGAACGAGGTGGGCATGGCATCGCTGGCGGCCACGCAGCGCTGGGCCGCGGCCAGGGTTGCGCCGCTGGCGCTCTTCAGGCCTGCGGCCAGCTCCACGCGGTAGATGCGTTCGGGCGTGACATAGGGCAGGTAGAGCACGCGAGGGTTGTCGCCCAGCACCCAGCGCGCCGGCACCGGGCGCGTGGCGGTCTTGCCGTCGGGCGGCCTGGCGGTCTTGTCTGCGTCGCTGGCAGGAGCCGCGTCGCCGGCCGGCGGCGGTGGGGCGTCGCCCTCGAAGGCCTGCACCAGTTGCTGCCAGTCCTGCGAGCGCGCCAGCGGCTGGGTGAAGGTCACGGCCACGGCCGGCGCGCCATCGAACAGGCGCGGCTTGCAGTCGGCCAAGGCAAAGGCCGTGGCCTGCCCGGCGTCCACCACGCTGGGCAGATCTGCGGACTGCTGGCGCTGCCAGCCCAGAGTGCCCAGGCCGGCCAGGGCAAGGGCGGCTGCCAGGGCGAGCGCGAGCTTGATGCGGGGCGTCATGTCAGTGCCGCCCGGCCGTTCCGAAGGTACTGACGGCCCCCTCGGGGGGCAGCGAACGCAGTGAGCGTGGGGGCTTCATTTCAGGGCGGGTACCGGGAAACGCCGGAGTCTAGTCTCGGGCTGCGCGCGGACCTATGGTCGCGATTGAGCGATCTCACCGCCGCCGCGCGCGGGCCGTGACACCATTTCGACCAGCCCATCCATCCCGTGCCACGAAAGGCCCGCCCATGAACGCCAAGAAGTCCAAGACCCCGCCCATCGACATCGGCATCGGTGCCGCCCAGCGCGAGAAGATCGTCAAGGGGCTGTCCGCGCTGCTGGCCGACAGCTACACCCTGTACCTGATGACGCACAACTTCCACTGGAACGTCACCGGGCCGCAGTTCAACAGCCTGCATGCGATGTTCATGGCGCAGTACACGGAGCAATGGACCGCGCTGGACCAGATCGCCGAGCGCATCCGCGCGCTCGGGCACCCGGCGCCCGGCACCTACAAGCAGTTCTCCAGGCTGGCCTCGATCAAGGAGGTCGAAGGCGTGCCCAAGGCCACCGAGATGATCCGGCTGCTGGTCGAGGCCCAGGAAGCCACGGCGCGCACGGCGCGCCAGCTGTTCCCCGTGGTGGAGGCGGCCAGGGACCAGCCCACGGCCGACGTGCTGACGCAGCGCCTGGACGTGCACGAGAAGACGGCCTGGATGCTGCGCAGCCTGCTCGAAGACTGACCGAGCGCAGCGCGCGCCGACGCCGGCAGGGGCGGCCGACCGACGCATCCGGTGCCGCCCCGGCCTGGCCAGGCCGCAGGAAGCTACGGGCGCGGGGGGCGGCGGCCGCTGCGCGGCGCGTCCTTGCGCGCAGGCGTGCCGGCCAGCCCGGACTGGTCCAGCCAGAGCAGCGCATCGACATGCGCCATGAAGCGTTGCGCGTAGGCCGGCGCAGCCTGCTGCATCAGCGTCAGCGCCTGGTGCAGCAGCCTTTGCGTGTTCAGCGGGCCGGCCTGGTCGGGCACGGTGGCCAGCGATTGCTGGAGCTGGCGTTCGAGACTCAGGCGCGCCCAGGTGCCGCGGTGCTCGCTGACTGTCCGCAACTCGGCGCCGGCCGGGCCGTACGCCACGCCCTGGCGCGCCAGGTGCTGCAGCAGGCCGGCCAGCGCGGTGGGCGCCGGGCGCGGCTCCGGTGCACGGGCGGGCTGGGCCGCATCGGCCGCCTGCGCATAGGCGGCCAGCAGTTGCCGCAGGCGCTGGTCCAGCCATTGCCGCGTCTTGCCCTGATGGACCGCGGCGCGCCGCTGCAGTGCCTCGATCTGGTCGAAGCGCAGCGCGTCGAAGCGTTGCGCGCCGCGGGCCTGCAGGGCCTCGATCAGCTGGGCGGGGTCGGCGTCGGTCACGAAGCTCCCGGGCCGGTCTTGGCAGCGCTGCGCGGCATGGGCGCGATCTCCACGCGCCGGTTGCGCGCGCGGCCGGCGGCGTCGGCGTTCGAGGCCACCGGCTGCGCTGCGCCGAAGGTGGCGGCGAACAGCGCCGACGCGGGCACGCCGTCCTCGACCATGGCGCGCGTCACCGTCAGCGCGCGCTGGGCGGCCAGCTCCCAGTTGTCGGCAAACTGTGTGCTGCCCTCGCGCACCTGGCGGTCGTCGGTGAAGCCGCTCACCATCAGCAGCTCGTCGCGCGCGGCCAGGTAGGCGGTCAGCGGCGCGGCCAGGCTCTTGATGAGCTGCCGGCCCTCGGGCTGCAACTGGTCGGAATTGAAGGCGAAGAGCACGCTGCTGCTGATGCCGATGCGGCCGCCGCTGAGCGTGACGCGGCCGCTGGCCAGCGGGATGGCCAGCGCGCGCTCCAGCGCCAGGCGCCGCTGCTCTTCTTGCTGGCGCTTGTGCACCTCGGCCTGCAGTTGGCTGGCCAGCTCCATCTGCAGGGCCAGCACGCACACCAGGATCAGCACGAAGGCGCCCAGCAGGCCGGCCATCAGGTCGCCGAACACGGCCCACACGGGGGTGGTGGGCTCGGCGGCGGCGTCGAAATCTTCCATGCTCAGGCCGGCGTTACCACTGCCGCGGTGGTCGACCGCGGTCTGGCGACGCGCTGCAACTCGTCGACGATCTGCTTCTGCGACAGCAGGCTCAGGTCTATGACCTCGCGCGCCTGGGCCACGTAATAGGCCAGTTGCTCATCGCTGCGCGCGATCGACTTGCCCAGGGTCTCGTCCAGGCGCTGCAGGTGCGCCATGAGCTGCTGGCTGGTTTGTCCGAACTGCAGCACCGCCTGGCCGAAGGCGTCGCCCAGACTGGCGCTTTCGACCGCGCTGCCGGCCAGCTGCGCGGCCGCGTCCTCGATGCGGTTGGCGTCGGCCTGCACGCGCTCGGCAAAGCGCGCGCCGGCCTGCTCCAGCCGCGCCGAGCCCGCGGCCAGCCACTGCTCGACCGCGGTCTTCTGCTCGTTGGAGGTCTGCTGCACCGCCTGCAGCAGGCTGTTGAGCGTGGCCATGATGCGGCTGCGTTCGTCCAGCAGGGCGCTGTCGCGTGCCAGGCTGTCGGACAGGCGCTCGCGCAGCTGCGCCACCAGCTCGGCCGCGGCGCGCGGCGCTTCCGCCGCCGCCTGGGCCAGGCGGCCCACCTCGGCCAGGGTGCTGCGCGCCTGCGTTTCCGCCTGGGCGCTGATGCGCGCGGCGGTCTGCTCCAGCGTGCGGCAGATGCTCTCTTGCTGGCCCAGGGCCTGGGCGCCAGCCGCCTGCCACGACTGCTGGAGCGCTGCGGTGGTGCCCGAGAGCGCTGCGCTCCAGGCCGCCAGGCGTTGCTCGTCGCGCTCTTGGGCCGTGCGGGCCAGGCGTTCGCCCAGCGTCGCGTGCGCTTGCGCCACCGCGTCCACCAGCGCGGCCGAGCGCTGTTCGAAGACCTGCGCCATGCCGTCCAGCGTGGCCTGCGCCACCGGTTGGATGGCTGCGGCGGTGGCGCGCGTGCCGTCGGCCAGGCTTTGCCGCAGCGATAGGTCCACCGAAGCGGCCAGCTGCTGGTAGGCCTGCGCGGCCTCGGTCTGGAAGCGCTCCTGGCGCGCCAGCAGACGCTCGTCCGATGCCAGCGCCTGGGCCTGCAGCTGCATCATCAGCGCCTGCAATTGCGTGGACAGGGCAGGCAGCAGCTGGGCCTGCTGCTGCTGCAGTTGCAGGCTTTGCTGGCGCTGGTGCGCGTGCGTGAAGGGGCGCAGCGGGCCGGCGGCGCAGGCGTCGAGCGCCAGTGCCACCTGCTGGCGCTGGCGCCGGCACAGCGCCGCCATCAGCCCCAGCATGGCCGAAGCCGCCACCCCCGCCACCGAGGTGCCGAAAGCCAGGCCCAGGCCCTTGACGGGCGCGGCCAGCGCGCCGCGCATGGCCTGCAGGTCGCCGCTGCCTTCCAGCGCCAGGCTGGTGCCGCCCAGCGTGAGCACCATGCCCAGAAAGGTGCCCAGCATGCCCAGCAAGACCAGCAGGCCGGCCAGGTAGGGCGTCAGCGCCGGGCCGGGCAGGGCCAGCCGGCCGCCTTCGATGCGCTGGGCCACGGCGCTGCGCAGCGCGGCGGGGAGCGTGTCCAGCCAGTCGCTCAAGCGGACCAGCGGCTCGGGAATCTGGCCCAGCGCGCGCTCCAGCTGGCTGGTGGCCTGGTTGAAGCGCTGCAGCTCCAGTGCGCCCATCAGGTAGAAGGCGGCGATCAGCAGCGTCATGGCCAGCGCCAGCGGGTTGGCGCGCAGCGAGGCCGCCGCCACCCCGGCGATGGCCAGCAGGCCCACGCCGAAGGCGGCGCGGTAGAGAAGCTTATTCATCGGTCCCTTGTTGCGTGCCCTGCAGCGCCTCCAGCAGGCCCTGGGCCGGCAGCAGCCGGTGCTCCAGTTCGGCCTGCAGGAGTTGCTGCATGTCCTGGCGAAATCCGCCCATCCCGTCCCAGGCCTGCAGCTGGCGTTCGAAATGCCGCTGCAGCAGCGAGGGCATCATCGCCAGCAGCGCCTGCTCGCGCGCACCCAGCGCCTGCTCCATCACCGCGTCGATGGCCGCCAGCCGGCCCAGCGGCGGCGAGGCCCGGGCCAGTGCCTCGCGCAGCCGGGCACGCAGGGGCGTGATGGTGGCCTCCATCGCCTGCTGCAGTTGCCCGTAGCGTCGCCGATGCGGTGCGAAATCGCCATCGGCCGCCACCGGCACGGCCGCAGCCGGCCCTTGCTGCCTGCTGCGGCGCACGGGTTCCGCGCGACGGCCGTCGTCCGCGATCGCCTGCTCCAGCGCGGCGCGCACCCGTGCGAACTCGCGCACCAGCGCCGCCGTGCCCGGCCCGGTCAGGCGCGTGCGGGCGCCCGCTGCAGTGTTGAGAGCCGCGGCCAGCGGGATGGCATCCGACCAGCCCAGCCAGCGCCCCAGACCGTCCACCAGGGACGGTTTGGTCGCGGGGCCTTCGAGCAGCGCCAGTCTGGCCAGCATCCCTACCAGCGCCGAGCCCTGCAGACCCGTACGCACCCATCCTCGATCCATGCCGACAGCCGCTGCCCCGACGAAAAACCTGGCAGTCTACAGGCGCCAGCGCCGGCTACGGCCGTGGGACAATGCCGCCCCTTCCGCCAGCCGCCCCGCCACCCACCCCATGAACTTCAGCACCTGGCTGGCCTTCTTTGCCGCGGCCTGGGCCATCAGCCTGTCGCCCGGCGCGGGCGCGCTGGCGGCCATGAGCGCCGGCTTGAACCACGGCTTCAGGCGCGGCTACTTCACCACGCTGGGCCTGGTGCTGGGCATCTGGACGCAGCTGCTGGTGGTGGGTGTGGGCCTGGGGGCGCTGGTGGCCGCGTCCGGCGCAGCCTTCCAGGCCGTCAAGTGGGGCGGCGTGGCCTACCTGGTGTGGCTGGGCGTGCAGCAGTGGCGCGCGCCGGCGCAGCCGCTGGCGCTGCAGCAGGCCGCCGCGGCCGGGGTGTCGGTGCGCGCCATGGTGCTGCGCGGCTGGATGGTGAACGCGGTCAACCCCAAGGGCACGGTGTTCCTGCTGGCCGTGGTGCCGCAGTTCCTGGCCCCCGAACATCCGTTGGCGCCGCAATACCTGGTGATCGGCCTGACGCTGGCCTTCACCGACCTGGTGGTGATGGCCGGCTACACCGCGCTGGCCGCGCGCGTGCTGGGTTCGCTGCGCTCGGCCGCCCATGTGCGCCTGCTGAACCGCGTGTTCGGCGCGCTGTTCGTGCTGGCTGGAGCGCTGCTGTCGGTGTTCAAGCGGGCAGCCTGAGGGACCGGGGCCGCACACGACCTTTCACCAGGTCGGTAGCGCAACCCCGCACCGGCCTCACCAGGTGGCCGCCGCGCGAACGCCTGCGCGGCGGTGTGCCGCCGCAGCCCGTCAGTCGCGAGTGGAGGCCCGGAACATCTCGTGTTGCAGGCCCCAATGCTCGACGGCGGCGACCAGCACGATCGATTCGCCATCGTCGACGCGGGCATCGACTTCGGCAAGCTCGACACACAGGCGCAGCAGCTTCAGCCGCAGCGCGGGGTCGTGGATCTCGCCCATGAACTCGGCCAGCGTGCGCTCGTCCACCGGGCAGGCGTCGGACCAGGTCAGCTGGCCGCTCGACAGCAAGTCTTCGCAGAAGGTGTCCAGCAGCGTGTGAAAGTCATGCCGCGTCATGCCCAGCTGCTCGTGCACGGCCAGGCGGTCCAGGCACTCGATTTCTGCGTCGGCGATGTCACCGTCGGCCACCACCGTCAGGGCGACGATGCGGGCGGCGGCCTGCGGGCTGTCAGCGGGATAACTGCGCATGGGGGTTCTCTGTGGGGTGCGGCTGAAGAATCATGGCTTCGGGCGGGTTGTGCGTTGGGGTTCAGCGTTCGTGGCTGATGAAGCGCTGGCGCAGGCGGCGGGCGTCACTGCCGCGGCGCCACAGCCGCATCAGGAAGCGTGCGGCGCGTGCCAGTGCGCTGTCCAGTGCGGTGCGCCAGTCACTGGCCACGGCGGTGACCACCACCGAGCCCGCGCCGTCGGTCCGCAACTCCACCTGGCAGCGCTTGTCGACGCCGCCGCGGGGGCCGTTCACATCCGACATCTGCACATCGGCGCGCGGCACCAGCCAGCCCACGCGACGCAGCACGAAGCGCACGCGGCGCTCGGTCAGCTCACGCAGCTCGGCTGCTTGCGGATGGCGAGACTTGAACAGCACTTGCATCATGGACGCATCTCCGTCGGTTGAGGGACAGCCGGAATGTGGACGTCCTGGCCGGCCTGAGAAAGCAGCTTTTCAAGAACGCGAACATCGCACGAACCTGAACACGAGGCAGGGCTTCAGCCTCACACTTCGCCGTTTGGCGGATGCGGCCTGCACGGGCTGCATCGCGCGCAGCGTTCAGGCACGCCAACCTTCGGAGCAGCCCCACCATGCCCAACACCCGCATCGCAAACGCCGTTCGCCTGGAATTCGCACCCGCTTCGCTGGTGCAGTCCAACCTGTCGGGCGCGGCATTCACCGATGACTGGCTCTGGGTGGCGGGCGACGAAGCCTGCGGCCTGGACCGCCTGCGCCGGCTAAGCCCCGTGGGCAGCGAGGACTTGCGCTTCGGCGAAGTGCGTGACTTCCCGCTGGCCGATTTGCTGGACCTGCCCGGTGCACCCGAGGAAGAGGCCGATCTGGAAGGCATGGCCGTGGCCGATGGCTACCTGTGGGTGGTGGGCTCGCATGGCCTGAAGCGCAAGAACACCAAGCCCGACCGAGACCACGCCGACAACGCCAAGCGGCTGGCCAAGCTGGTGCTGGATGGCAATCGGCGGCTGCTGGCCCGCCTGCCGATCGAGGCTGATGCGAGCGGCGCGCCCTGCCTGGTGCAACAGGCCCAGGACGGTCGACGGGCGCTGCGCCTGAAGGGCGATTCCCAGGCGAACCTGCTCACCCGGGCGCTGGCCGACGACCCGCACTTCGGCCCCTACATGGCTGTCCCGGGCAAGGACAACGGCTTCGACATCGAGGGCCTGGCCGTGGACGGAAGCCGGCTGCTGCTGGGCCTGCGCGGCCCGGTGCTGCGCGGCTGGACGGCACTGCTGGAGATCGCGGTCGAGGCCCACGGTGACCATCTGCGCCTGGCGCGCCTGGACGACAAGGGCACGCTGCTGCGCAAGCACTTCCTGCAGCTCGATGGCCTGGGCATCCGCGATCTGCACTTCCAGGGCGATGACCTCTACATCCTGGCCGGCCCGACGATGGTGCTGAACGGCGAGATCCGCGTGTTCAAGTGGGCCGCAGCCCGGCCCCTGCTGGCCGCCAACCGCGAGCCGGTGCGCTTCGAGCCGACGCTGACCGAAGCGGTCACCTTGCCCCACGGGCGGGGCACGAACCGCGCCGAGGCGATCTGCCAGCTGCCCGCGGCACTGTCGGGCGGCAAGGCGAGCTGGCTGGTGCTGTACGACGCGCCCGGTGCCAATCGCAAGGAGGGTGAGCACACCGTCTTCGGGGATCTGCTGCGGCGCGACTGAGGTCGTTGGCGCCGCTCAGCCTTGCCCCGGTTCGCGGGCAACGGGCGGCCTGCATGAAGTTCGGATTTTCCGAATCTCTGGTCACGCAGGATCTGCTTTTCCAGTCCAGTCATCGCGTCCACATTCGAGGCGGTTCAATCAACTTCGAAAGCATTGCCATGCGCTCCTACCCCCGCAACAGCCCCGAAGCCGCCGCACGCATCGTGGCGCTGGTCCTCATCGCCGACGGCCATGTCTGCCGCTCGGAGTTCGATGCCTTGAATCAACTCGACGGGCCGCGTGAACTGGGCCTGGATGGCGACGGCCTGCCGCGCATCGTGCAGGCGCTGTGCGAGGACCTGCTGCTGGGGGCGTATTGCGGCGGATCGATGATGTCCAGCGTGGACGACGGCGCGCTGGCCTCGCTGATGGCCGAAGTGGACGACCCGGCGCTGCAGCGCAAGGTGCTGCGGCTGGCGCATGCGGCCGCGCGCGCCGACCGGCATCTGGCCGAGGGCGAAGCCCTGGTGCTGGCGGCCGCCCGCCGTCACTGGGGCCTGGGCGAGGATGGCGAGGCTGGCAACCTGGTCGGTGCCGAAGCGCAAGCCGCCTGATCGCGGGCGCTCAGGCGCGTGCCGCGGCCAGGATCTGCAGCACCAGCGGGTGGTGCTGGCCGCGGCGCGACCGGATGGCGTGGATCTCCTCTTTCACGTCGTCGCTGCGCCCCAGCAGACGCAGGCCGCGCATCAGGCCCAGGTCACTGGCGCCCAGACGGCTGACCGGGAACACCCCCAGCCCGCGCGCGGCAAACACCGCCAGCAGCGCGCTGTCCTCGAACTCGCCGACGATGCGCGGCCGCAGGCCCTGGGCTTCGAACCAGCGATCCAGGGTGGGGCGCAGCGCCGAGTGGCCCGTGGGCAGCAGCACCGGCAAGTGATTGAGCGATTGCGGGAACTGATCGACATCGGCCTTGTGCACGTGGGCGGCGGGCCCGTACCACTCCACCGGCGACTCGACCAGTCGTTCGCTTGTCAAGCGCAGGTTGGGGTTGCGCGGCGCCGGCTGACCGGCCAGCACCAGGTCCAGGTGGTGCAGCGCCAGTTCGGCCAGCAACTGCTCGACTTCGCCCTCGTGGCACACCAGTCGCAGGGCCGGCGTGGCCAGCACGGGCTCCAGCAGCACGTGCGCGGCCAGCTTGGAGATGCCGTCGGACATGCCCACGGCCAGCCGCGCCACCTTGCCGCTGGCAGCCTCACGCACTTCGTCGGGGATCATCTGGCCGAGCTGGAAGATCTCTTCGGCGCGGGCAAAGGCGGCCTGGCCGGCTTCGGTCATTGCCACGCCGCGGCCGGCGGGCTTGAGCAGCTGGTGGCCCAGCGCCTTCTCGAGCTCGCGCACCTGGGCGCTGATGGTCTGCACCGCCATGTCCAGCCGCTCGGCCGCGCGGGCGAAGCCGCCTTCCTTGGTGACGACCCAGAAGTAGTACAGGTGGCGGTAGTTGAGCACGCTGATCCTGTCGCGGAAAATTCGAAGTCTAGGCTGCTGGCCGCTGGCTTCCTTCGAAGCCCGATCAGCGGGAAGGCTACTGTTCCTGGCAGACTCGGGCTGGCAAGAGTATTCGTGAACTTCTGAAAATGCGAAGCTGCGTTCACGTGGACGCTGATTCCTCCGAGTCCCGGAACCGCCGAAGATCTGCCGCCTTTTTGTCTTCAACAATGCCCATGGACAGCGCCGATCACCCCTTCAAGCTTTCCCCGGCCCCGATGGTCGCCGCCAGTTTTTCCGCCGGACCTTCCGGTCCGATCGTCGGCGCTGCGCTGCCGCTGCCGTGCATGAACTGCCGGCAGCCCACCGACGCCGCGACCGCATGACGGCGCCCATCGTGCAGCGGCTGCGCGCGGCTGCCGCCGACCTGCCCGAAGAGCGGGTGTCGATGCAGGCCATGGCGCAGGCCCACGGGCCCGAGGCGCACGGCACCTTCCTGCTGCTGATGGCCGCACCCTGCCTGCTGCCCGTGCCGGGCGTGGGCACGGTGCTCGGGCTGGGGATGGCAGCGCTGGCGTTGGCCATGTGGCGGGGCCATACCGCAGCCTGCCTGCCCCGGCGGGTGGCTCGGGTCGAACTGCCGCGCCACTGGGCGCAGCGCGTGCTGGGCCTGCTGGCCTCGGCCTACGCCCTGGCGGGGCGCCACGCCAGGGCCCGGTTCAGCCACCTGGCAGCGGCCGGCAAGCGCTCGTGGACCGCCGTCGCGGTGGGGCTGATGGCCTTCATCGTCATACTGCCGATTCCCTTCGGCAACGTGCTGCCGGCGCTGGCGGCGATGCTCATCGGGCTGGGCATGGTGTTTCGCGACGGCGTCGCCGTCGTTCTGGGCCTGGCGATGGCGGGGGTGGCCTTGTGCGTTACCGCTGGCCTGCTGCTGCTGGCCTGGGTCTGGGGCAGCGAATGGATGCTGCGCCTGTTTTCAATCTGAACGGAAGCTCATCGATGATCTACGCGACCCTCAAGACCTTGCATGTGCTGTCCATCATCGTGTGGATCGGCGGCATGGTGTTTGCACACTTCTTCCTGCGCCCGGCCGTGGCCGCGCTCGAGCCCGCGCCGCGGCTGCGGCTGATGCACGACGTGCTGGGCCGCTTCTTCCAGGCCGTGCTGGCTGCTTCGCTGCTGACGCTGATCAGCGGGGTGTGGATGCTGGGCCGCGTGGCCAAGCAGGTGGTGCAAGCGGGCGGCAGCTTTCAGATGCCGCTGGCCTGGACCGTCATGGCGGTGCTGGGCGTGGTGATGGTGGCCATCTTCCTGTACATCCGCTTCATGCTCTACAAGAAGCTGGGTGTTGCTGTTGCTGCGGCCGATTGGCCTGCCGGTGGCGCGGCGCTGGCACGGATACGCACTTGGGTCTCGGTCAACCTGGGCCTGGGTGTGATGGTGCTGCTGGCGACGCTGATGCGCTGGCCAGGCTGAGCCCGGCCGGGCGGCTGAAGGCGCGCGGTCCGCCCGGCGCACCTAGTCCTTTCGAACTATGCGGCCCCCGGCCGCCATCGTTCTTCCGGCACACCCGCCCTGGCCAGCGGGTGGATAGCCGGCGCCGTGCCGTCGGCGGACAGTCTCGTCAACCCTCCGACGAGCTTGCCCATGGCCATTGCACCCACCCCCGTTCCGCGCCAGGCCTGGTCGGTGCTGATCGTCAGCACCCTGGCCTTCACGGTGTGCTTCATGGTGTGGATGATGTTCGGCGTCATCGGCATTCCGCTGAAGCAGAGCCTGGGGCTCAGCGCGACCGAGTTCGGGCTGTTGACCGCCACGCCGGTGCTCACCGGTTCGCTGATCCGCGTGCCGCTGGGCATCTGGACCGACAAGTACGGCGGCCGCATCGTCATGACGCTGCTGATGGCGGCCACGGTGCCGGCCATCTGGCTGATGAGCTACGCCACGGCCTTCTGGCACTTCCTGGTCATCGGCCTGTTCGTCGGCCTGGCGGGCGGGTCGTTCTCGGTGGGCACGCCCTACGTGGCGCGCTGGTTCCCGCGCAATCGCCAGGGCATGGCCATGGGTGTGTACGGCGCCGGCAATTCGGGCTCGGCCGTCAACAAGTTCGTGGCCCCGGCGCTGCTGGCCGTGGGCGGCTGGGCGCTGGTGCCGCAGGTCTACGCCGCGGTGATGCTGGGCACGGTGATCCTGTTCTGGCTGGGCAGCAGCAGCGACCCCAGGCACTTGGTGCCTTCGCACGTGAAGTTCAGCGACCAGCTGCACATGCTCAAGGACCCCAAGGTGCTGAAGTACTGCCAGTACTACAGCATCGTCTTCGGCGGCTACGTGGCCATGGCGCTGTGGATGGTGCAGTACTACGTGGGCGAGTTCGGCCTGTCCATCCAGACCGCCGCGCTGCTGGCCGCCTGCTTCTCGCTGCCCGGCGGCGTGCTGCGCGCGCTGGGTGGTGTGCTGTCGGACCGCTTCGGCGCGCACCAGGTCACCTGGTGGGTGCTGTGGGTCAGCTGGATCTGCCTGTTCCTGCTGAGCTACCCGCAGACCGAACTGACCATCGCCACGGTTGACGGCCCCAGGACCTTCCACGTCGGCCTGAACGTCTACCTGTTCACTGCGCTGATGTTCATCCTGGGCATCGCCTGGGCCTTCGGCAAGGCCAGCGTCTTCAAGTACATCGGCGACGACTACCCCCACAACATCGGCACCGTCAGCGGCATCGTCGGCCTGGCCGGCGGGCTGGGCGGCTTCGTGCTGCCGATCATGTTCGGGGCGTTGATGGACCTCACCGGCATCCGCTCCAGCGCCTTCATGCTGATGTATGGCGTGGTCTGGGTCTCGCTGATCTGGATGTATTGGACCGAGGTGCGCAAGACCGAGATGATGGGCGACAAGGCACCCGCCTCGCCGCTGTCGCGCAGCTTTGTCCGCTGATCGAACCCGGAGAACCAGCATGCGTGCAAGCACCCCCGGCGGCGCCCCTGTCGCCACACCCGTCAACGCCGGCAGCGGCCCCGACATCGCCGACTGGCGCCCCGAGGACGAGGCCTTCTGGGCCGCCACCGGCAAGAAGACCGCCTACCGCAACCTGTGGATCTCGGTGCCGGCGCTGCTGTGCGGCTTCGCGGTCTGGGGCATGTGGGGAATCATCACCGTGCAGATGCTCAACCTGGGCTTTCCCTTCACCCAGGCCGAGCTGT
>LNFM01009465.1_pt1 | contig 48001 bp, 42 predicted proteins | sample 596031 | NCBI WGS metagenome assembly LNFM01 (sample SAMN04254537, study PRJNA301005) | activated carbon metagenome | isolation source: dual media filters at the Ann Arbor, Michigan drinking water treatment plant | place: USA: Ann Arbor
TCTGCATCGCGCCGCCCGCGTTCGAAGACAGGTCCAGCGGCTTTTCCGCACCGATGGATTCCTGGAACTCCTTGTCCATGATGTACCAGCCGGCAAAGTCGTTCAGCAGCAGCGCATACTTGCGGTTCACCTTGAAGATCACGGTGTAGTCGTCGACCTTCACCACTTCGTCGATGGGTTCAAGAAGGCCCGCGAAGGGCGAGCCCGGGTCGCCTGCGCGGTGGTAAGAGAAGATCACGTCATCGGCGGTGAAGGGGTTGCCGTTGTGAAACTTCACGTCCTTGCGAAGGTTGAACTTCCATTCGGTGTCCGAGATCACCTCCCAGCTTTCGGCAAGCGCCGGTTCCAGCTTGAGGTCGGCATTCCAGCGCACCAGCCCTTCGTAGACGTTGCACAGAAGGCTGAGCGCAAAGTCGTCGCGCGCCGCGTGCGGGTCCATCGAGGCGATGTCCTGGGATTCGGCAAAGCGCAGGCTGTTGGCGTTGGCAGTGCTGCCGAAGACTGCCAGCGCGGCAGCAAGGATCAGGGGTCTTGCAAGGTGTCGCATGATGTCTGTTCTCCCGTGTTGAGTGGTTTTTTGGGTCTTCAGGTCCCCTTGGGCAAAGCGGTGCCCCCGGAAAACAGGTGGCAAGCAACCGTGGACGCGGCCACGGACGCGAGAACTGGCACTTCGGCCGAACAGCGCGGCCCGGCTTGCGCACAGCGTGGGTGGAAGCTGCATCCCTGCGGCCAATGGCCGGGCCGTGGCATGCTGCCAGCGATTTGCGGCAATCGGGCCTCTCGGCGGGCAAGCGACGGGATCAGGCCCATCAATCCGGCGGCATAGGGATGGCGCGCGGCACGAAGCACTTCATCCACCGGCCCGATCTCGACCAGCCGGCCCGCATACATCACGGCCACGCGGTCAGCGATTTCGGCGATCACGCCCATGTCGTGGGTGACCAGCATGATCGCGGTTCCCCGGTCACGCGCCAGTCGGCGCAGAAGGGCCAGGATCTGCGCCTGGATCGACACATCCAGCGCAGTCGTAGGCTCGTCAGCGACGATCACCTCGGGTTCCGCGGCGATTGCCAGGGCGATCACGATCCGTTGCCGCATGCCGCCAGAGAATTGGTGAGGATACTGGCCGAAGCGTTTGGCCGGATCGGCGATCCCCACCTCGGCAAGCAGGTCCATGGCCCGGCCCCGCGCCGCCGTTGCGGTCAGGGGCAGATGGGTCCGGATCGTTTCCACCAGCTGGTCGCCAACCGACATGAGCGGGTCCAGACTGGTGAGCGGGTCCTGAAAGATCGCCCCGATCCGCTTGCCACGGATCTTGCGCTGGTCTTCAGGCGGCAAGTTGTCGATCCGCTGCCCGTCCAAGAGGATCTCGCCCCCAGCGATGCGCCCCGGGCCTTGCAGAAGCCCGATCAAGGCGTTGCCGGTCAGGGACTTGCCTGCCCCCGACTCGCCGACAATTCCCAGGATTTCGCCCTTCGCAAGCTGGAAGCTGATCGAGTCGATTGCCGTGATGCTGCCGTGTCGACTGTCGAAGCTGATACTCAGATCGCGAACGACAAGCGCTGATGCGGGATTCATGGACGACTTCTCCATGAATTGTGCACCGTGCCCCTTGACGCGCTTGCTTCAAGATTGTTCAACATGATTGTATACAGCTGCTGGCGATGGCCGCCGCAGGCCAAAATCGAGCAGGACCAGGCGTGAATTTTGTGAACAGCCGCAACCGCAACCAACGCGGGCAACGGACCGACGAACGGATCCATGCCGCGATCTATGCGGCGATCATCAATCTTCAGCTGCGCCCGGCCACTCCGTTGCAGGAAGACGCGCTGGCCGGGGCCTTTGGCGTCAGCCGCACGATCATCCGCAAGGTGCTGCAACGCCTGGCGCACGAAAAGCTGGTGGTGATCACCCCCAACAAAGGGGCCCGAGTGGCACGACCGACCACTGATGAAGGCCGACAGGTCTTCGAGGCCCGCCACACCATTGAAAGCGAACTGGTCCGCAAGGTTGCCCGCAACCGCGACGAAGCCGGGCTGGACCGCCTTCGCGGCATCGTGACGGAAGAGATGAAAGCGCAGACCGCAAACGACAAGCGCCGCCGCGTGCAGTTGTCCGGCGACTTCCACTGTGCCCTTGCAGAACTTGCTGGGAACGAGGTGCTGGCCGGCTTTGTTCAGGCACTGTACGAAGTACCCGGGGCTGTGCCTTGTTCCTGCGACGAACACAGCCAGATCATCGACGCGCTTGCCACGGGCGACGAGGCGGCGTCGATCAAGCTCATGACGGATCATCTTCGGCATATCGAATCCCAAGTGGATTTGTCGCAATCAACGGGCGGGGTGGATTTCAGGTCGCTCTTCTCCGGCGCGTCCGGGCAAATGGGCTGACGGGGCATAGGCGGACATCGCCCCGAGGTACGGTTTGGCAATTGGATAAGCGAGGTCGCCATGTTTCGACGTCGCGAGCCTTGCCCCGACCAGAGCCTCGGCGAACTTGATCGCGACAGTAACGCCATCGATGACTGGCACCGGCAGCCGTTCGCGCAGATAGTCGACCAGCCCGGCCATTCCGGCACAGCCCAGAACGATGGCGCCGCAGCGGTCCTCCGTCAGCGCACGCTGGCATTCGGCCAAGATGATTTCGTTGACCTGATCGTCAGGACACTCGAGAGCAAGCACCGGCAGATCAGTTGCCCGGACACGACGGCACGCTGACTGCATCCCGTAGTTGCGCACCAGCGCCTCGGCGATGATCCGCGTCCGGTCAAGGGTAGTGACGACCGAGAATGATGTGGCGATGAAGGTTGCCGCATGCATCGCTGCCTCTGCGATCCCCAGTACCGGGGCTGCGGTGATCTCGCGCGCGGCAAGAAGCCCGGGGTCGCCGAAGCAGGCGATGACGTAGGCGTCAGCAGCGGGGTCTGCTCGCATTGCCTCAATAAGGCCGAACACAGCGAACGCCTCGTCATAGTGCCCTTCAATGGACACCGGACCCGACGCAGCAGTTACCGAATCGATGATGGTGCCCGGACTCGCAACAGCGCGGGCGGCCTCGGCCATGGACAGGGTCATCGCAGCGGTCGCGTTCGGATTGATCAGCTTGATACGCATGTTTGTCCCACGGTGTGACGCTGCTGCCTTATTGTATACATCAAGATTGTTGATGCCTAAGGCTCTCCTGTCAACAGACTCGCCAAACACCACCGCGCGCACCCGCAAGCAACGGTAACGCGCCGGAGTTTCCCCAGTTAATCGGACGATCACAACCCCTCTAGATGCGCCGAATCCCGGAAAGACAGCTGGATTTTCGCGGATTTGGAGTGATTCTAGTGCAATTTTGTGTTCACGCCGCTGAAGGATGCATCGCGCGGCCCCAAAAGCTGCCTAGCAAGTGACCAGTTTTTGGATACACCGACACTACTGCATTAAATCCACTATCGTACACAATTAAATGGTTCAATCTCGGTCTGAGTGTCAGGAAAGAGCCGAATGGACAGCACACCGATTCTTGACGTTCGCGGCCTGAGTGTCGGGTTCGCCACTATCGGCGGACTTCTGGTCGCGGTTGAGGACGTGACCCTTTCGGTGTCGCGCGGCGAAGTTCTGGCGATCATCGGCGAGTCCGGATCGGGCAAGACGGTGACGGCGATGTCGATTGCGCGCCTTCTGGCAAGCCCGCCCTCGCGGGTGCTGGGCGGGTCGGTGCGGATGGGCAAGGACGAGATCCTCGTCCTAGACGACCGGGCGATGGAGGACGTTCGTGGTCGTCGGATTGGCACGATCTTCCAGAACCCTCGCGCATCGCTGGACCCTTCCTTCACGATTGCGTCGCAACTGATCGAGACGTTGCGGCGGCACGACCCGGCGTTGGGGCGGACGGCGGCTGCGGCCGAGGCGGTGCGCATGCTGGGCGAGGTCGGGTTTCCTGATGCCGATCAGGTGATGGCAAGCTATCCGCACCAGCTTTCCGGGGGGATGTGCCAGCGGATTGCGTTGGCGATGGCGCTGGCCTGCAAGCCCGAAGTGCTGATCGCGGACGAGCCCACGACGGCACTGGACGTCGGCGTGCAGGCCCGCGTCCTGTTGCTGTTGAAGCGACGTAGCCACGAAACCGGCCTCCCAATCATCCTGATCACGCATGACATCGGCGTCGTTGCGGCAATGGCAGGGCGGGTGTTGGTCATGTACGGCGGGCACATGCAGGAGGAAGCTCCGGTCGCCGACCTACTGGAGCGCCCGCTGCATCCCTATACCCGCGCGCTGATCGCTGCGATCCCCGACCCTGACCTGCCGCCCGGCGAACGCAGCTTTATCGAAGGGGAACCACCGGACTTGGCTGATCCGCCGCCCGGTTGCCGCTTCGCTCCGCGGTGTCCAAAATCGGAAGCTAGGTGCGAAACCGAAGTTCCTGTGTGGCGACAGGTCGCGCCCCACCGTTCCGTCCGCTGCCATCTGGTGTGACGCGCAGATGGAGAACCTGATCGAAATCCGCAACCTTTCGAAGACGTTCCGCGTCCGGCGCGGTGGTGTTTTCAATCGGAGTACGGTGGTGACACGGGCCGTGGAGGACGTCGGCATCGACATCCGAAAGGGCGAGATACTGGGCTGCGTCGGAGGCTCGGGGTCAGGAAAGTCAACCTTTGGGCGTATGGTCCTGCGCCTGATCGAGCCGGATGCAGGCACGATCAACTACGGCGGCCGCGACCTGCTTGCCTACTCCGCCGAGGAATTGCGCCAGCACCGGCGCCGGGCGCAGATCGTGTTCCAAGACCCGTTGCAGTCGCTGAACCCGCGCCGCACGGTGGCCGAGAATGTCGCCCGTCCGCTGCTGAACTTCGGCATGGACGGCAGGGCGGCAGCGCGGCGGGTGGATGAGCTTTTCAAACTGGTTGGGCTCGATCCACGCCAGTCGCATCGCTATCCGCATGAGTTCTCGGGCGGCCAGTGCCAGCGTATCGCCATCGCCCGTGCCTTGGCGCCCGAGCCCGAATTCCTGTTCCTGGACGAGCCGGTATCTGCGCTCGATGTCTCGATCCAGGCGCAGATCCTCAACCTGCTCAAGCGGTTGCAGGTGCAACTTGGGTTGACCTACCTCTTTGTCTCGCACGATCTGAAGATCGTCCGGCAGTTCTGCGACCGGACCATGGTGATGTATCGCGGCAAGCTGCTGGAGACTGGCGACAGCGCCCCGGTCTATCAGGCCCCCCTGCATCCGTTCACACAAGACTTCCTCGGCACGGTCCTGCATGCCCGGCGCAATGACGCCTGGGAACGCGCGGCTGAGCTTGCCGAGGATCTGGAAGGCGCGCCGCCCCGGATGGACGGTCCGCACTGCCCCTACGCAGCGGCATGCACCCGCCGCATCGATCGTTGCACAATGGCCGAACCCGCGCTGCAGCCCGCGGGAGCTGGTCGGAGCGTGGCCTGTTTTCGCCACGACCCAGACCTGGCTGCCCCCTCCCAAGCAACAAACTCTTCCCCAACAGGAGAAATCGCATGACCCGCCTAGGAACACTCTTGCGTGGATCGGTGCTGGCGTTCGCCCTCACCGCCACCACCCCGGCCCTGGCCGAAACCACCCTTGTCGTGGCAGTTGAAGCAGACTTCAGCCGGATGGACCCGGCCGCCTCACGCACCTGGAACACCTTCAAGGTCGTGCGTCACATCTTCGAAGGCTTCGTCGAAGAGGACCTGACCAAGGGCGGTGACGCGGTGCCCGAGATCGTGCCCGCGCTGGCCACCAGCTGGGAAATCTCGGAGGACGGGAAATCCTACACGTTCAAGCTGCGCGAAGGCGTGACCTTCCACGACGGCACGCCCTGGAACGCCGAGGCCGCCAAGTTCAACATGGACCGGATGACAAATCCGGACTTCGAATACTTCGTGCCGACCGCCCCTGGTCTGCTCAGCTGGGTGTTCATGGACCTTGCGGGCTATGAGGTCGTTGACGAATACACCTTCCGCATCGACCTGAAACAGCCCAACGCCGAGTTCCTGCGCCGCCTGTCGGCCGGCGGCTCGGGTGCGCCGCGGATGGTCTCGCCCGAGGCGGTGAAACAGTTTGGCAACGACGGGATCGAAGACAACCCGATTGGAACCGGCCCGTTCAAGTTTGTCGAGCGCGTGGTGGGCGAAAAGGTCGTGATCACGAAGAACGAAGCCTACTGGAACCCTGATCGGATGCCGAAGACCGACACGATCGTGCTGCGCGGCATTCCGGAAGTGGCTACCCGGGAACTAGCGCTGATGGCGGGCGAAGTGGACATCATCGGCACCCCTTCGCCGGATTCGATCGAGACGCTGCAGGGGCAGGGAGCAAAGATCGTCACGGGCAAGTCGCCGATGTTCTATGTGCTGTGGATAAACACCAAGGACCCGCATTTCAGCGATGTCCGTGTGCGTCAGGCCGTCTGCATGGCGATCAACCGTGAGGACATGGCCAAGTTCCAGCGCAAGGGCTTTGCAGTGCCGACCTGGGGCATCCTGAACCCCGGTGGCCCGGGCTATGATCCGGCTTTCCGCGACTGCGAGTATGATCCCGAAGGCGCCAAGGCCCTGCTGGCCGAGGCCGGGTTCCCGGACGGGTTCGAGACCCGGATGGACTGGACCTTTGGCGGCGGGTCGGACGTGAACACCAAGGGCGACGCGGAATGGCTGCAGCGCGATCTGGAGAAGATCGGCATCCGCGCCAGCATCGAGATGTTCGACAACAACACCTTCTGGGACATGATGACCGCCGGCATGCGCGAGGGGACCGGCTTGACCTCGGCCTCGTGGGGGGAAAGCACGTTCGCCTGGCTTGACCAGGTGGTGACCACGACCGCGTTGCCGCAGAACTGCTGTAACTCGGGCTACTATGAAAACCCCCTGATGGACCAGCTTCTGTCCGAAGCGCGCGCCAGCGCCACGCAGGAAGAGCTGGACGCAAAGCTGCACGAAGTGCGCGACATCGTCGCCAAGGACATGGCCTTCACCAGCTACTATGCGGCCAACTCGGTCTACGCGACCGGGCCGACGGTCACTGGCTTCGTCCTTGCGCCTCAGCACTGGATCGACCTGACCGGCGTCGCCAAAGAGTGACCTGGCCACCCCTGGGGCCAGTCCCCGGGGGTGCCTATCCGACCGGAAGAGGACCGCGATGCACCTTGCCCTTTTCACCCTTGGACGCCTTGGCTCGGCCATTCCGGTGCTGATCGGTGTCACCGTCGTGGTGTTTCTTTCGGTGCAACTTGTGCCGGGCGACATCGCCCTCTCGATCTTGGGCCGCATGGCCACGCAGGAACAGCTTGCCGCCTTGCGCGAAAGCATGGGGCTGGACCGGCCGCTGATCGTCCAGTACGGGCGCTGGTTCGCCGCGCTGCTGCAGGGCGATATCGGGGTTTCTCTGGCCCAGCAGCTCCCGGTCGCGCAGATCCTGGTCCCGAAGATCTGGAACTCGCTGATCCTGATGGCGGGAAGCCTGTTTCTGGTCCTGACCATCGGCTTCGGGCTTGCCGTGATCTCGGCCCCGCGCTTTCGCAGCCTGACCGACCGCATTGTCGTGGCACTGACCTTGGTCTTCGCCAGCTTGCCGGTCTTCTGGCTGGGGATCATCCTCCTCTACTTCCTTGCGTTCAAACTGAAGCTGTTTCCCATCTCGGGGATGTATGACGTTGTCGGGGGTGGCGGCTTCTGGGACCTGATCCACCATCTGATCCTGCCGGCCAGCGTGACCGCCGCATCATCCATCGCAGTCGTGGCCCGCGTTACCCGATCGCGGATGATCGACGTGTTGAACGAGCCTTACATCCTTGCCGCGAAGGCCCGGGGCCTGACCCGTCGCCAGATCGTGCTGCGCCACGCGGTGCGCAACAGCCTTGCCACCTTCGCCAGCATCGGCGGGCTGCAGATCGGCTACCTCTTCGGCGGTGTGGTCTTCACCGAGATCATCTTCAACTGGCCGGGCATCGGCATGCAGCTTTACGATGCGATCCTGGCGCGGGACATCCCGATGATACAGGGCTGTGTGCTGGTGGTGGCGGTGGTCTTCGTCCTCGGCAACCTGATGTCGGACGTTGTGGTCCGCGCTCTCGATCCGAAAGGGAGCTGACCGATGACTGGCATACCCACCGCCTTGAAGCCCCCGATAGGCCGCCGGTCGAACCTCTACTTCGTCTGGCGCGGCGTGCTGGGCGACCCGGTTGCACGCATCGCTGCAGGTGTTATTGCAGGGATGATGCTTGCGGCCGCCTTCGCGCCGTGGATCTCGCCCTGGGCTCCGAACGCTGCCAATCCAGAGCTTCGACTTATGCCCCCCGGTACCCCCGGGCATCTTCTGGGGCTTGATCAGCAGGGACGGGACATCCTTTCGCGGACGCTGCATGGCGCACGGCTTACGCTGATCTGCGGCATCCTGCCGGTGGTCATCGGGGCGGCGATCTCGATCCCTCTGGGAATGCTCGGGGCGTGGTACCGTCGGCTGGGTGCCGTCATCATGCGGCTGATGGATGTGCTTTTCGCTTTCCCGATGGCCTTGCTGGCAATCATGCTGGCAGCGCTGATGGGCCCGGGTATCGGCAACATGATGATCGCGCTTGTCGTGACCCTGATCCCATACAACACCCGGGTCGTCTACGCGGCGGCCTGTCTGGAACGCGATCAGGCCTATGTCGAGGCCGCCCGGGCCATGGCCACGCCGGATCTGAAAATCCTTTTCGTCGAGATGCTGCCGAACGTCGTGGCGGCCTCGGTCGTCTATTCCTGCACGATCATCGGTGCCGTCGTGATCACCGCGGCGGGGTTGTCATTCCTGGGTCTGGGGGTTCAGCCGCCTACTGCCGAATGGGGCATCATGACCAGCGAAGGGCGCAGCTTCATCTTCAACGCACCCCATATCGCGGCGGTGCCGGGAATTGCGATCACCATCCTGGTGATGGCCTTCAACCTTCTGGGCGACAGCCTGCGCGACAGCCTTGATCCCCGCACCCGCCTGCGCCTTGTGAAGCCGGCAAAGGAGACCTGATGGCAACCGTCATCCGCAATGCGACCGTCCTGACGCTGGACGAAAGCGACCGCCTGCACCAGCGCGCCGATGTGGTGATCGAAGGCGGCCTCATCCGCGCTGTCGGTCTCGGGGCAGCCGAGTCCGCCCCTCCGGACGCGCAGGTGATTGCCGGCGAGGGCAAGCTTCTGATCCCCGGCCTCATCAACGGTCACTTCCATTCGCCCGGCAACTTCATGAAGGGCGCGCTGGAGAACTGGCCCTTGGATGATGGACCGCGTGGCAAGCCCGCGCTTCGCCTATGTCCGCACCATGCTGGGCATCATCGAGATGCTGAAGCAGGGGGTGACGGCGGTCCATGACGACTGCTTCTTCGTACCCGTCGTGACCGAAGGCGAAGTCGATGCCGTCCTGCAGGCCTATGCCGACGCTGGGATGCGCGCGACGGTGACGCTGGATCAGCCCAACGTGGCCGAGACGGCGAAATATCCGTTTCTGTCCGAAATTCTGCCCGCCCCCCTGCGCGACCGGATGCAGTCCGCGCCGCGCATGTCGGACCGAGAACTGCTGGACCACTATGCCCGCTACATCGACCGCTGGCATGGGTCTTCCGACGGCCGTTTGCGCGCAGCGGTCAGTTGCTCTGCCCCGCAACGGGTGACCCCGGACTATTTGCGCGCCCTTGGCCGCATCGCGCAAGAGATGGACATCCCCTACAACATGCACATCCTGGAAACCCGGCTGCAGCGGGTCTTCGGGCAAGAGGTGCTCGGCAAGTCACTTGTCCGCTATGCCCATGATATGGGGGTGCTGACCGAACAGGCTATGGTGATCCACGCGATCTGGATCGATGACGACGACATCCGCCTGATCGCGGACTCGGGTGCCTCGGTGGCGCACAACCCGGTGTCGAACCTGAAGATCGGCAGTGGCATCATGCGTTGGCGCGCCATGCGGCAGGCCGGGATCAATGTCTGCCTCGGCAATGACGAGGCGAACACCGACGACGGCATCAACCTCTGGACGGTGGGCAAGGTCGCAGGGCTGATGCACAACATCGCTGATCCGGAGTTTCGCAACTGGATAACGCCGCAAGAGATCCTTGGCAGCCTCACACATGCCGGTGCGAGGGCGATGCGACTGCCGGTGCCGACGGGGCAGATCAAGGTCGGCTGGCAGGCGGACCTCGCACTACTCGACTTGTCTACCCTGCCGTTCACGCCCCTGAACGATATCCGCCGCCAGCTGGTCTACTGCGAAACCGGTGCCTCGGTGCGCACGGTCCTGGTCGGCGGCGAAGTCGTCGTGCAGGACGGTCGCCTGACCCGCGTGGACGAGACCGCCCTTCTGGCCGAAGCGCGCGCCTGCGCTTCAGAGTTTGCGGATTACATGTCACGCTGCAAGACGGCAGCCGATGACCTCCTTCCGCATTACCGGGCAATGTATGACCGCGCGCTGTGCACGCCCGTCGGGATGGACCGCTGGGCGCGCCCCGATTTCGGCAAGGGAGGAGCCCCGCAATGACCACGACCCGCGTCCGCGCCCGTTACGTGATCGCCTGGGACGGCGCATCACACCGCACCTTGCGCGACGGCGAGGTGGTCTACCGCGGCGACACGATCCTTTTCGTCGGTCGTGGCTTCGAAGGCCCGGTCGATGTCGAGATCGACGGTGGCAATGCCGTCCTTGGCCCCGGGTTCATCGATTTGAACGCGCTGGGAGACCTTGATACGACGGTCCTTGCCTTCGACAACCAGCCCGACTGGGCCAAGGGCCGCACCTGGCCCGAAGATTACGTCGCCGCAGGCCCGATCGAGATGTATTCGGACGAAGAGCAGACCTTCAAGATGAAGTATGCCTTCGCGCAGCTGGTCCGGAACGGCATCACCACGGCCTTGCCCATCACCTCGATGTTCTACCGCAAATGGGCCGAGACTTATGACGAGTTCGCCCGGTCCGCAGACAGCGCCGCCGAGATCGGTATCCGCGCCTACCTTGGCCCATGTTACATGACTGGCGTCGAAGTCGTGCGCAACGACGGCTCTTTCTACACCCATTGGGACGAGGATCGTGGCCTGAAGGGCCTTGCCGATGCCGAGGGCTTCATTGACCGGTTCGACGGCGCGCATGGCGGATTGATCCGCGGCATGCTGGCCCCCGACCGCATCGAGAACTGCACCCCGGAACTCATCCGCCGCACCGCCGCAGTCTCGGCAGAACACGGTGTCCCGGCGCGCCTGCACTGCTGCCAGAGCTTGGACGAGTTCCAAAGCATCGTCGACCGCAATGACATGACGCCGCTGGAATGGTTGTCGTCGCTGGGATTTCTCGGACCAAGGGCGCTTCTGCCGCATGGGGTCTATATCACCGGACACAGCCGGGTGTCCCGGACCGGCGACGACGTCGGGCTCCTGCGGGACTCTGGTGCCACGCTGATCCACTGCCCGCTGGTCCTGTCACGCTATGGTGGTACGATGGAAAGCTTCGCGCGGCTGAAGGCCGCGGGGGTACGTATAGGTCTTGGCACCGACACCTTCCCGCCTGACATGGTGGAAAACATGCGCCTCGGGATCAGCCTGTGCCGGGTGGCTGAGCACTCGGTCACCGCCTGCTCGGCCGCAGATTTCTACAACGCCGCCACCGTCCACGCCGCCGATGCCCTTGGGCGTCCCGACCTTGGACGCCTGGCGCCAGGGGCGAAGGCCGATATGACCCTGTTTGACCTCTCGGATTTCGGAATCGGTCAGGTCATCGACCCGGTCCAGACCATGATGCTGTCTGGCACGGGGCGGGACTTCCGGACCTCGATCATCAATGGCCGTGTGGTCATGCGCGACCGCCTCTTGCCCGGTGTGGACCTTGATGCTTGGCATCGGCAGGCTCAGGGGCAGTTCGAAGGCCTGATTGCAAAGTATCCACTCAGAACACTGCATCACCCCCCCGTCGATGAGATTTTCGCTCCAGGCTTCCGCAATTTGTAGCGATGCATTTTCCTGAACGGATGTGGATTTCACAAAGTTTAGAATTGCGCCGTCGCAATTCGCGTCTGGCGGATAGCGGTCGTTCGCGGCCGAAATGAGGAATGTCGGGTTAGGGCCGGGAACTGCCTTTCCAGCCGTTGTGCAGCGGGACAGCACCCGCTTGGCTCCAGATCGGCGAAGGACTGCTACAGGGTGCGTCCGGTCAAGCCAGTTTGCCGCGCGACGTGATGCTGGCCAATTCCTGCACCACGGTGCCCCGGATCAGGTGGACACGGTCGAAGAGGTTCGTGACCACGCAGGCATGGTTCGGGATCACGCGCACCCGTTCGCCTACCGCGGGCCGGTCTGGGCAGGCTGACAGATCGACGTGGCCGTGTTCTTCCGACAGCCCGGTGATCACCGCGTCCGGATAGGCGGTGATACGGCCGTGGCCGGGCAGTGGGCAGAGGTCGGCGGACAGCGCCTTTGACCCGGAATCGAGGATGGCGCGGGTCTCGGTCGGGCGGCTTACCACGGTGGCCAGCACCGTCATCGCGCAGTCGTCCCAGCTGCCAAGACCGAAGGCGACCTGCATGCGGTCGCTGTAGATGTAGGTGCCGGGGCGGTGTTCGGTGGCGACGGTCACGAGATGCGCGCGGTAGAGGCCCGGGCTGCCCCCGGCCGAGATCACCGGCGGTGGCAGGCCAGCCTCGGTCAGGAGAGCGCGCGCGGCGGTCAGCCAGGCGTCCGTCGCAGCCTCGCCGTCGCGCGGCGGATAGGTCATCAGGCCGCCGAACCGCAGGCCCGGCGCGGCGGCAATGGCCTGCGCCAGCGCCAGCGCCTCCTCCGGCGTCTGCACCCCGCAGCGATTGGCTCCGGTGTCGCATTCCACCAGAACGGTCAGGGGCTTCTTCGGCGCGGTGAAGGTCGCAGCATACCCGGCAAGGACGGTGGCATTGTCGCAGGTCACCGACAGAGTGACCCGCTCGGCCAGCGCGGCAAGCCGCGCAAGTTTGGCCGGGCCGATGATGTTGTAGGGCAGGAAGATGTCGGTCAGCCCGCCATCCGCCATCGCCTCTGCCTCGCCCAGTTTCTGCGCGGTGATGCCGATCGCGCCCAAGGCCAGCTGCGCGCGGGCGAAACGGGGCAGCTTGTGCGTCTTGACATGCGGGCGCAGCCGCAGCCCGTGTGCGTCGGCATAGCTTTGAGCGCGGGCCAGATTGGCCTCGACCCGGTCAAGGTCGATCAGCACGGCGGGGGTGTCGATGTCGTCAAGCGTCATGTGATCGCCTCCAGAAACGGCAGGTTGCCGGCCATCAGCCCGGCATCCACCGTCAGCGTCGTGCCGGTGATGCCGCTGGCGGCGGGCGAAGCAAGGAAGGCGACGGCAGCGGCGACTTCATCGGTGGTGACGATCCGGCCCAAGGGATAGATCGCCGCCAGCTTGTCCAGAATCGCGGGATCGGCTTGCAAACGATGCTCCCACGCGGCGGTGCGGATCGAGGCCGGGATCACCGCGTTCGAGCGGATGCCGTGACGGCCTTCCTCGATCGCGATGGCCCGCGACCAGGCCAGCATCGCGGCCTTGGCGGCGGAATAGGGTGGGTTGCCGTGGTGAGTCAGGGCGTTGACGGAAGAGACGAAGACGAAGGCGCGGTTGCCGGTTGCCGCACGCATGGCGGGCAGGAAGGCTTGGGTGAAATGCGCGGCCCCGGTGAAGTTGCGCGCCAGTTCATCGTCAACCGCGTCGGGGGTGCATTGGCCAAAGGTATCCGCCCGCGTCCAGCCCGCGTTTGAGATCACGACCGAAGGCGTCCCTCCGGCCAGTATGGCCGAGGCGGCGGCAAGGGTCGCGTCGCGGTCGCGCAGGTCGAAGTGGTGCGCCTCGCCCGCAAGATCGGTCCCAGGGATGTCGCAGGACACCACCTGCGCGCCAAGCCGTGCCAATGTTGCACCAAGCGCGCGACCGACGCCGCCACCCGCACCCGTCAGAACCACCCTTGCACCGGTCAGTTCGATCATGCGCGCCTCCTTGCGTTTCCGGGCCGGGTCGTCAGGATCACGGCAGCAAAAGGAGGATACGCCATGTCGAAGGAAGTGTTCGGAACCAGCCATGTGCCCCTGTCGCCTGCGGTGCGGGCGGGGGATTTCGTCTTTGTCTCGGGCCAGGTGCCCGTGGCGGACGGCAAGGTGGTTGCGGGCGGCATCGGGCCGGAAACCCGTGCCGTGCTGGAAAACGTGAAGGCCTTCCTTGCGCTGGCCGGAGCGACTATGGCCGACGTGGTGAAGACCACGGTCTGGCTGCGCGACCGCGACGACTTTGCGGGGTTCAACGCGGTGTATGCGGAATACTTCCCGCACCAGCCTCCGGCCCGGTCCACCGCTGAATCGCGCCTCATGATCGACATCGCGGTCGAGATCGAGGCCATCGCCTATGCCCCGCGCTGAGGCGGGCCGCCCCAGACGGTGACCGGAAGCCCCGCCATCCGCGCGAACCGCGACAGGGCCAGATTGCCGCCATGGAACCAGAGGTTCTTTACGGCGGTCGGCTTCCACATATTGCGCAATTCGCCCTGCCAAGGACCTGGGTCGCCGCGCACGCCGGACCCCAGGCCCCAGCAGGGGCCAACCGCCTCGGCCGCCTCATCGGACACGATGCCAGCGACGGTGCGGTGCATCGACTGATACCCGGTGCAGGCCACCACCACATCGGCCGTGACCGTCCTGCCATCGTCCAGCACCAGCCCTTCGGGCACCACCCGCGTCACGCCGTGCCCGGCGATCACTCCGATCTGGCCGGTGGCGATCAGGTCCGACGCGCCTACGTCGATGTAATAGCCCGATGCGGTGCGCAGCGCCTTCATCATCAGGCCGGACTGGTCCTCGCCAAAGTCAAGCTGCATCCCCGAGGCGGCAAGTCTGGCGTAGAAGTCGGCGTCCTGAGAACGGATGCGCTGGTAAAGCGCGCGTTGGCCTGCGGTGAAGCGCGAGAACGGCGTGGCGGCTGACAGAAGGTCGGCCCGGTCGACGTCGATGCCGCGCGCCACGGCGTCTTCGGAATAGATGTCGAACCCAAGGTCCATCAGCGTTTCCGACCGCACCACGCAGGTCGATGACCGCTGGATCAGCGTGACCTCGGCCCCGGCCTCCCACAGGTCCACGGCCACATCATGCGCACTGGACGCTGCCCCCACGACCAGCGCGCGCTTGCCCACAAAGGCGCGGCCATCCTGATAGGCGCTGGAATGGATCAGGGTTCCGGCAAAGCTTTCCGCCCCCGGCCAGTCGATGGCGCGGGGCGGACCGTAGGCTCCGGTGGCAAACACCAGTTCCACCGGGTGGAGGGTGGTGGTGCCCCCGTCACGGCGCACCGTCACCTTCCAGCGATCGCCCTGCCAGACCGCGCTTTCGACGGTCGAGGACAGCCACAGGTCAAGGTCCAGAGCCAGTGCATAGGCCTCAAGCCAGTCGCCCATCTGGTCCTTGGGGCAAAACACCGGCCAGTGCGCGGGGAAGGGGATGTAGGGCAGATGGTCGTACCAGACCGGGTCGTGCAGCACGAGGCTGCGATACCGGTTGCGCCAGCTGTCGCCCGCGCGCGGGTTCTTTTCGACGACCAGTGCGGGCACGTCCAGCGACTTGAGCCGCGCGGCCAGCGCCAGCCCCCCCTGACCGCCGCCGATGATCAGAACCTGCGGTTGGTCTTCCTGCCCCAGCCTGGCGCGGCGGCGGGTGCGGGCTTCGGACCAGGTCTCGCGCGTGCGGCTGGCCTTGTGGACGATGCCGCGGGGCCGGGTGGCTCCGCGCCGCTCTTCGTGGCTGGTCAGGTCGGCGACGGCGGTGAACAGCACATCGGCCAGACCATCGCGCAGCGTCAGCCGCCCGGTGCCCTGCGCTGTGGCCGTGCGGAATGTGATCCAGGCGCTGATGGTCTCGCCTTCGCTTTCCGCCGGGCCGACCCGCTGCCAGCCCGTGGGGATGGCGCGGGCCAGGCAACCGCCCAGCATCGCCGCAATGCGGGCCGGGCCTTCAAGCGTCACGATGTTCCAGGTGAAGGCCAGAAGGTCGCGCCAGGCCGCGTCGGGGCGGAAAAGTGCAACCGCCCCTGCCACATCCTGTGCCTTGAGAGCAGTGTCGAACCGGGACAGCCAGTGGTCGATGGCGGCGTCGGACATGGTCAGTCTCCCAGCGGTTCCAGTGTCGCGCCTCGGCGGTGCGTCTGGATGGCATACTTGATCCGCCTCAGGTTTTCGCGCGCGGGCGGGCCGATTGCATAGCCGGTGGCGGCGGCCAGAAGGTCGATCACCGCCAGAAAGGCAAAGCGTGATGCGGTGGGTTTCAGCGTATCGGGGTACTCCGGCACGGCCACGGTCAGCGCCACATCCGCTGCGCGGGCAAGGTCGCTGCCGGGCGTGGTGATGGCGATGGTCGCAGCGCGGTGGTGACGCGCCATCTCGACCGCCTCGATCACCTCGCGAGTGCGACCGGTCGACGAGATCGCGACAAAGGCATCGCCGGGGCGACAGGTCGCCACCATCATCCGCGCAAGGTAGGGGTCCTTCAGCGCCGTCACGCCCAAGCCATAGCGGAACAACCGGTTCTGCGTTTCCTCGGCCAGAGACGAGGACGACCCGCCAAGGCCAAGTGCAAGCACGCGCCCGCCCGATTGCGCCAGAAGTTCGGCCGCTTGCATCAGAAGGGCGGGGTCCAACTGTCGTTCGACGGCATGGATGGCGGCCCGCGCTTCAGCCAGCACAGATTCCCAGAACGGCGGCAGCGCGGTCTCGGACGGTTGCGCGGGCGCAGCATCTGCGGCCAGATACAGGTCGCCCACCACCAGTGACCGGGCCAGTTGCAGCTTGAAATCGCGCACACCTTCGCAGCCGATGGCGCGGCAGAACCGGGTGACGGTGGGCTGGCTGACGCCAGCGCGAATGGCAATGTCGGCGTTCGAGGCGTCGACGGCGGCCTGCACGTCCGACAGCACGGCGTCGGCCACCGACTGTTCGGCCGGCCGCAGATCAGGATAACTGTCCTTGATCCGGGCAATGATGTCCGGCACCGGCAAACGCCTGCTTGCGGCCTGTTCCGCTCGCATCCTGCCCCCGTCAATGTCTGAACCGCGCCCGTAGTATCCCGGTCATTGGCCATCCACGTCAAGCCCTTGTGTTGGAAACTTACACGGGCTCTCAGCGCTCGCGGCCAGGAAAACATGGCGGCATCTCTGCCTCTGTGTCGAATCGTTGACAGCCATGTAAGCCAGCAACATAGTTTCCGCTGGGTCAGCTTGCAGGTCGGCAAGGGACTGCAAGGCGGGGGCGCATGGCTGTGGCGACAGAAGGCGCAAGGCTTAGCATTCGCGGCGCGGGCAAGCGCTATGGCGACCTGCAGGCGATTGCCGACGTGACCTTCGATGTCGGGCGCAACACCATCCTGTCCATTGTCGGGCCGTCGGGCTGCGGCAAGACCACGCTCCTGTGGTCGATGTCGGGGCTGCACGGGCTGAGCGAGGGGCAGGTGCTTCTGGACGGTCAGGCGATCACCGGCCCGCACCCCGAGATCGGGCTGGTCTTCCAGGAGGCCAACCTTCTGCCCTGGCGCAACCTGATGCAGAACATCCTGTTCCCGTGGGAGGTCAAGCGCCAGAAGCCGGACATGGCCTGGATCGACCACCTTGTGGACCGCGTCGGGCTGAAGGGGTTTGAAACCCGGATGCCGCGCGAGTTGTCGGGGGGCATGCAGCAGCGTGCCTCGATCGTGCGGGCGCTGTCGTTGCGGCCATCGGTCCTGTTGATGGACGAACCCTTTGGCGCGCTGGATGCCTTCACCCGCGAAGAGATGAACCGCCTGGTCGAGGAGATCTGGCTGGAGACGAAGACCACGATCGTCTTCATTACCCATTCCATCGAGGAGGCGATCTTTCTGTCGGACCGGGTGCTGGTGCTCAGCAAACGCCCTGGCCGGGTGATGGCCGACTATCCGGTGCCGTTTCCCCGGCCCCGCAGCCTTGAAACCATGGCCAGCCGCGAGGTCTTCGACCTGACGAACCGGATCAAGGCCGACATCTACGGCCAGACCTCCTTGCGCGCGGCGGCGGAGTAGCGACGATGAGGGATGCCATCCCCGAGTTCAACAAGTCACAGCCGGGGGGCGGGGTTGGCCTGTCGGGCGTTTCTCTGGCGGCTGGGACGGGTACGCGGACCCGCAAGGAAATCGCGATCATCCTCCTGGTGGCGGTGGTTGTGATCGGCGGACTTGAGGTCCTGCTGCGCTGGTTCGAGGTGCCGCATTACATCCTGCCACCGCCGTCGGCCATCGCGGCGGCCTTGGTCAAGGAGTTTCCGCTGCTTCTGCCGCACCTGCGCGACACGTTGATCTGCCTGTTTGCGGGCTTCGGCATCGGGGCGAGCATCGGTCTGATCCTGGCCGCAGTGGTGACCCAGAAACCCTTCGTCGAGAAGGTCATCACGCCCTACATCCTGATCCTTGTGACCACGCCCATGCTGGCGCTTGTGCCCTTGCTGATCCTGCGCTTCGGCTTTGGCTACACGCCCCGCATCATCGCCGTGGCGCTGGCGGCGGGGCCGATGGTCATGATCAACGCCGCCACCGGGTTTCGCCGCACCGACAGCGCAAAGATCGCCTTGGCGCGCAGCTATGGTGCATCTGTCCTGCAGATCTTCTGGAAGATCCGCGCACCGATGGCGCTGCCGATGATCCTAGTGGGGCTGATGATCGGCGCCATCTTCGGCCTTTTGACCTGCGTCGGGGCTGAGATGGTGGGCGGTGGGTTCGGCTTGGGCAACCGGCTGACGACCTATTCCAGCATGATCAACATGCCCGAGTTCTTTGCGGTGATCATGATCCTCTCAATCATGGGCATCGTTCTCTACGTCCTGTTTTTCCTGATCGGCAAGAAGTGGGCAAGCTGGGAGACCTGAGGCAAGCCCGGCACAATCTAGTACAACAAGGGAGTGACCGAGATGACCATTCTGAAAACCGGCCCCGGGCTAACGCGGCGGAGACTATTGCAGTTCACTGCCAGCGGTGTCGCGCTTTCGGGCCTGGGGCTGCGATCGGCGCTGGCCGAACCCTATGACCGCGCCTTCACCTGGATCAGCCCGCGCGGCACGCTTGAGGTCCTGGATGACTACGGCTTCTGGGTGGCCAAGAAGATGGGCTACTTCGGCGACCTGTCGGTCGACATGCAGCCGGGCCCGTCGGACGGCACGGCCACGGTCAAGTTCGTCGATGTGGGGCAGGCCGACATGGGCTTCCCCTCGCCCGGCGTGTTCTCCTTCGCGCTGCGCGAGAGGATGAAGCTGAAATCGGTGTTCCACATGGGTGCGCGCGACACCTTCAGTCTGGCCTTCCGCAAAGGCGAAGGCCCGGCCGACATCAAGGGCATCGAGGGCAAGACGATCCTCTTGGGCTCTGCAGCCTGGCAACCGATCGTTGACCCGATGCTGGCCGCGCAAGGCGTCGACATCACGACCATCAAATATGTCGAGGCGGGCTGGCCGACCTGGGGCACGGCGCTGGCCGGCGGTCAGGGCGACGCGGCGCTGGCCTGGGAAGGCTTGCGGGCCGAGTGGATCGCCACGGGACTAGAGTTCGAATACTGGCTGGGCGTGCAGAACTCGCCCCTGCCGGCCAACACCTTTGTCGTGCGTGCTGCCGACGTCGAGGATCCCGACAAGAAGGCCTTCATGGAGCAGTACCTCAAGGGCTGGGCCATGGGGATGGAGTTCGCCGAGCACAACCCGCAGGCCGCCGTGCAGGCCGTGTTCGACCAGTTCCCGACCTTGGCGCAGAACGTCGGCCCCGCGCAGGGCTGCATGTCGCTGATCCAGCAGGCCAACGTCTTCCGCGGCGACATGGCCAAGCGGCAGGGCTGGGGTTGGCATGACATGGCGTCGTGGCAGGCCTTCTTCGACCTGACAGCCAAGATCGGCCAGACCGACGTGATCAAGGCCGAGGATGTCTGCAGCAACGACCTGATCGCAGGCGCAAACAGCTTTGATCTGGAAAAGATCAAGGCCGATGCGGCGGCAGCGGGGGTGCCCGCAGGCTTTGAGGACGTCAATGTCGAGGAAATCCGCGCCACGATGTTCGATCAGGCCATCGGCGCGAAAGGCTGAAACACGGTTGGCGGCGCCCATCCTGCGGGATGAGTGCCGCCCACCGCCCAACCGAAGGAGACCGCGATGACCGCGCCCGTACGCATCCTTGTCGTGGGCCTGGGCAACATGGGTGCGTCCCATGCCAGCGCCTATCAAGATCAAGTCGAAGGCGATCCCCGAGGCGTTGCAGGGCTATCCGCTGTTCGAGGATTATGAGGCGGCGCTTGCGGCGCTGAAGCCCGACGCGGTCTCAATCAACACCTGGCCCAACACCCATGCCGATTATGCCATCAAGGCGATGGAGGCGGGCGCGCATGTGTTCATGGAAAAGCCCATCGGCACCACCAATGCCGAGGCCGAGGCGGTCGTCGCCACCGCCCGGCGGCTGAACCGCAAACTGGTGCTTGGCTATATCCTTCGGGTACATCCCAGCTGGGAGAAGTTCATCGAGATCGGCAAGTCCATGGGCAAGCCCCTGGTCATGCGGCTGAACCTGAACCAGCAGTCGTCAGGGGACGCGTGGTTCTGGCACAAGAACCTGATCGACAGCCTGATCCCCATCGTGGATTGCGGCGTGCACTACGTCGACGTCATGTGCCAGTTGACGGGTGCCAAACCCGTCCGCGTACACGGGATTGGTGCAGCACTTTGGGCCGAGGCCGACAAGCAGAACTACGGCCACCTGCACGTGACCTTCGATGACGGCAGCGTCGGCTGGTACGAGGCGGGCTGGGGGCCGATGATGTCGGAAACCGCCTTCTTCGTGAAGGATATCGTGGGGCCCAAGGGCTCGGTCAGTCTGGTGCCGGACGATCACGCGCGGTCGGGCGAGGAAGACCTGTCCGACAGCGCCAATATCGACAAGCATACCAAGACCGATGTGATTCGCGTCCATCATGCCGCCGTGGGCAACGACAAGCATTTTCTGAAAAAGGACGAGATCCTGCGGATGGCCGACGAACCCGGCCATCAGGAATTGTGTGACCGCGAGCAGGCCTATTTCTTGCGCGCGATCCGCGAGGATCTGGACCTGTCGGAAAGCATGGATGCCGCCGTCAATTCGCTGCGCATCGTGCTGGCGGCCGAGCAGTCGATTGCCGAGGAACGGGTCATCCGGCTGGACTGAACTGCGCCTCTGCCGGGCGCAAAGGGGGAAGCCATGAGCAGTATCGACGACCTTTATCGTTCGTCCGATGCGGTGGCGCTGGCCGGTCACGTCCGGGCGCGAGACGTTACTGCGGCGGAACTGACTGAAGCCGCGATCCGCGCCATTGACGCGCTGAACCCGCGGCTGAACGCCGTCATCCACCGGCTGGACGACATGGCACGGGCGCAGGTGGCCGCCGGTGTTTCGGGGCCGCTGGCGGGGGTGCCCTACTTGCTGAAAGAACTTGCCTCCAGCTGGACCGGCGCGCCGGTCACCAATTCCAGCCGCTACCTGCAGGACCAAGTCGCCACTGCCGACAGCACCGTCGTCAGCCGGATCAAGGCGGCAGGGCTGGTGCTTGTGGGCAAGTCGAACGCTCCGGAGAACGGCTGGTCCATTGCGACCGAGCCGGTTCTGTACGGCCCGACGCTGAACCCATGGGATGCAGGCGTGACCCCCGGCGGGTCCAGCGGCGGGACGGCGGCGGCGGTGGCGGCAGGCATGGTGCCGCTTGGCGACTCCAGCGACGGGGCGGGGTCGATCCGGGTGCCCGCTTCGTGCTGTGGAGTGGTGGGGCTGAAGCCGTCACGCGGGCGCGTGACGCTGGCACCGCTTGCTGACTACTGGATGGGCGGGGCGTATTTCCTGTGCAACTCACGCACGGTGCGTGACACGGCGACCTATCTGGATGCCGTGGCGGGTGGTCTGCCGGGCGATCCCTACCCCTGCCCCCTGCCCGCCCGACCCTTTGCCGAACTGGCGCGCGAAATACCGCAGGGGCTGCGCGTGGGGTTCACGGTGGCCGATCCGACCGGGAACCCGGTCCATCCCGACATCGCCTCCGTGGTCCGCGCCACGGCCCGCGCGCTGGAAAGCCAGGGCCACCACGTTTCCGAATACGACATGACGACCGACCTTGGCGTCTTGTGGCGCACTTACACCGAAATGTCGGTGGTCGAGGCGGCGGGATTCTGGGGTTGGATGGAAACCGTGACCGGCCGCCCCGTCACCCCGGACAAAGTTGAGCCGGTGACTTGGGCGATCCTGACCCGGGGGCGCGCCACCATGGCGATCCCCCATGCCAACCGGGTAGAACAGCTGCGCCAGATGGGCCGCGCCATCGTGACCGAGCTTCTGCCCTTCGACATCTACCTGACCCCGACGCTGACCCAGCCGCCACGGCCCGTGGGCTATTACGACATGTCACTGACCGATCTGGACGCCTACAACACGCTCTGGGCCGATGCGGTGTTCATGGCCCCCTTCAACGTCTCGGGCCAACCGGCTATGTCGCTGCCGCTGGGCATGGCCGGGCCGTTGCCGGTCGGCGTGCAAGTGGTGGGACGGCCCGGAGACGAGGCGACGGTGCTGCAGGTGGCGACATTGCTGGAGCAGGTGATGCCCTGGCGCGACCGGCGTCCGCCGGTCCGGGTATAGGGGGTGGCGATGCATGATCTGGTGCTGCGGGGCGGGCGGGTGATCGACCCGGCCCATGGGATTGACGGCCTGGCTGACGTTGCCTTCACCGCGGGCCTTGTGGCCGCCGTCGGTCAGGGGTTGGCGGGGCGCGAGGTGCAGGACGTCAGCGGCCTGATCGTGACGCCCGGCCTGATCGACCTGCACACCCATGTCTACTGGGGCGGCACCTCGCTGGGGGTAGAGGCCGACGATACCGGCAGCGCAGGGCCCGGCAACTTCCCCGGCTTTCGCGCCCATGTCATCGACAAGGCGCGCGTGCGGGTGCTGGTCTATCTGCATGTGTCCTTTGCCGGCATCTACGCGTTCTCTCCGACCATCATGGTCGGCGAAGCGCATGACATGCGGCTGATGGCTGCGCGTGAGGCGCTGGCGGTGGCCCGCGCCAACCCCGACGTGATCATCGGCATCAAGGTGCGCGTCGGCCGCCACGCCTCGGGCCCCTCCGGCATCCAGCCGCTGGATGTGGCCTTGGATCTGGCCGACCGCGCCGGTCTGCCGCTGATGTGCCATATCGACGAGCCGCCGCCGACCTATGCCGATGTGGTCGACCGCCTGCGCCCCGGCGACGTGCTGACCCACTGCTTCCGCCCCTTTCCGAACGCCCCGGTTGAGGGCAACGGGCACCTGCGTGAGGCCGTGCAGCGCGCCCGGGCGCGGGGCGTGTTGTTCGACGTGGGCCATGGCATGGGCTCGTTTTCCTGGGATACCGCGCGCAAGGCGCTGGCAGTGGGCTTTGCGCCCGATACGATTTCCTCGGACGTCCACGCGATGTGCATCACTGGTCCCGCCTGGGACCTGTTGCGCACGATGACAAAGTTCCTGTCGCTCGGTCTGCCCTTGTCCGACGTCGTTGCCGCCGCCACCTCCAACGCCGCCAAGGCGCTGCGCCGCCCCGAGCTTGGGCATCTGGGCGCAGGGGCTGCCGGGGATGCCTCGGTGCTGGCGCTGGCCGAGATGCCAACCCCGCTTGAAGACGTGCTGGGAGAGGTTGTCGATTACCCGCAACGGCTGATCCCGCGCGGCATGGTGATCGGCGGACGGTGGGAGGCGCTGTAGATGACGCGCGTCTCGGTCTGGGCCTATCCCTGGGACCTGCACGACATCGGGCTGGACACCGCACTGGACCGCATTGCGCAGGCGGGTGGCAATTGCGTCAGCGTTGCCACCTCCTACCACGCGGGCCGCTTCCTGCAGCCCGGCAATCCGCGCCGCAAGGTCTACTTCCCGCAGGACGGTACGGTGTATTACCGGCTCGACCCTGCCCGCTGGCTAGGCCAGACGATCCGGGCGCTGCAGGCCGATGTGGTGGCGGCCGAGGGTGATTACCTGGCGGCACTGATCGACAGGCGCGACCGGGGCGGGCCTCAGGTCAGCTGCTGGACGGTCTGTCTGCACAACACGCGGCTTGGTATGGCGCATCCGGATCACGTCATGCGCACCGCCCATGGCGACCCGCATTTCTATGCCCTCTGCCCCAGCAGTCCCGCCGCGCGTGACTATGTGGCAACGCTGGTGCGCGAGGTGGCCGACGCCTATGCGCCGGACCGGATCGAGCTGGAAACGCCAGAGTTCATGGGGTTTTCCCATGGCTTCCACCACGAGAAGGACGGCCTTGGCGTGACGCCGGAAGAGGATTTCCTGCTGGGCCTGTGCTTCTGCGCCCATTGCCGACAGGCAGCGATGGCGGCCGGGGTGCCCTTTGACGAAGCCCGCGCCCGGGTCGTGTCGTTGCTGGACGCGGCCTTTGCCCGGCCTTTGCCACAGCGCAGTTTTCCTGACTTTCCGGCCAGGGGATTTGCCGCTTTCGACGGTGAGCCCGCGCTGGCCGCCTTCCTGCGCTGGCGCCCGCAGGCGGTGACCGACCTTGTGGCGCAGGTCGCAGCCGGAGTGCCGAAGGCGACCGAACTGGCGGTCATCGACTATGATGGGTCGTGGACCGGCGGGCTGGACATCGCGGCCCTTGCCCCGCATCTGGGCGGCGTTCTTTACTGCGCCTACTTTGCCCCACCTGAACGGGTTGGTGCGCTCCTGGCCCCGGTCAAGGCAGCGCTTGGTCCGGGCAAGAGGCTGACGGCAGGGTTCCAGCTTTTTCACCCCAATCTTGCCGACGCCGCCGACCTTGCAGCGCGCGTCGCTGCGGCCAGGGTCCACGCGGACGGCCTGAACTTCTACAACCTCGGCCTCGTGCCACCGACGCGTCTGGCCTGGATGCACAACGCGCTGCATCCGGCCTGAACCCGGTGCTTTCCGGCCCCGAACCGCGACGGAACCGCACGCCCGACAGCGGCGGCTTTGGTGCCTTTGCCAAGTTCAAGACTGAATTTGCCCTTGGCTAGGTCGCGTTGGTCCTGCAATTGCAGGGCCATGGCCAGCCACTTCGCTGCAGCCGAACGACTGCGGACACTGGTCGCAAACGCCGGCAAGGGCCGCGAGCGTCGATCCGGGTGGGGCCTTCGCAAGGGGCGGAAAGCGGACAGTCGCTGTCGCGCAACGAAGCGGGTTGGTTCGTCGCTGTCGACGAGATGTAGCAAACAGCATTCTCGAAGTAGAAACCGAGCGAAGGATCACCCTTGCTGCGATATTCACTTGGGGGGGAGCAGATCTTCCGGTGGCTGCCTGTTGCCGGCCATTTGGCCGGACGGGTCGTCTTGGCTCCGTCGCAAGTTCCTCACCGACCATGCCTACTGTCGCCCCATGTTATGTAGCTGTCGCGGCATTGACCTACGACTGCACTTGGGTCTGCAAGCAGTGTCAAACCATGTGCTGCAGCACGCCATCGCCGCCAAGACTGCGGGAAACCCTGTCCCAAAGTTGTCGCAGCCGCTTTACGTGCAGGTCGTCTATGATCGCCGCAACCAGGGTGCGCAGCGCCTCGCGCCTGGCGTCTGAGGTCAAGGCACCAGGCTCCCCGGCGCCGAGGTGGAGCTTCGGAAGTGTTTTCAGGCCAAGACTCTCACGAAGGTCAGCATCCCGCATGTCGTTCTGGAAAAGGATATCGGCCAGGGCCTCTCTCGCTTCCGGCGAGCCACGCTCCACGACGGCCTCGAGATCGAAGATCGTCCGGATGTTCAGCGTCCGCAAAGCCAGGAACCGCTCTGGCCCGAATTCCAGACAGAGTTGTGCCTGCGCGACCCAGTCGATCGTCGTGTATATCCCGAACGGACTTTCGATATGCAGCATGATCGGATTGAACGCAGCAAGGTTCTGAACGTCGAAGATATACGCTTCTTCCAGCCGAAAGGCCGTCAGGTGATCGATGCCCTCAAGCAGCGTGACCGGAACCACCTTGCAGTGCTTTTCATGCTTGATGAGGCGTTCCTTAAACGAGAAGCCCGCTTTCTGGATGACATAGGACAAAGCCGATTCCGGAATGAAGCCGAAGGCGAAGGCCAGGAACAGCCAGCCGTAACCGACACCGTCGGTCGGGTCGTATTGAGGCCAGTCAGTCCCGCGGTTGAGGTCAAGCGCGGCAAGGGCGTCCCGGCCCAGCGCGACCACCTGTTCGGTGCTTGGCACAACCCGATAGGCGACGACGAGAAGAACCAGCACAAGCATCATGTGCAGGAAGGCGCGCAGAAAGGTGACAGGCGATAGGTCGAACGCGACCACTGCCCGCAGGAAAAGCCGGATCGAAAAGAAATACGACCCCGCGAAAGCGACAGCCGCGATGGTCAGGACATTCAGATGGTGTGCATCGATCTTTGCCGGGTCGGCTAGCAGTTCTGACGGCAAGCCACCGGCTGCCAACAAGCTTGGTTTGAGCCAGGCTCCGACCATTCCGTCGGCACTGAACTGAGCAAGATGCGCGAAGATCAGAAACATCCCGAAACCGGAAAAGATCATGAACGGAATGGCGCAGAAGAGCAGCATCCAGTCCGACAGGACCTGGAACGGAAAGCGGGGAATTTTGGTCAGATCGCCGGTCCGCGCCTCGTGGGGAAGATCGGCGTAGTACTTGCCACGGACGAACTCGAAGCTCACCAGGGTGCTTCCGGTTCCGTTGTGCGGGTGTAGGTCAAATGTCTTGGCGAAGAGGTCGATGAGCTCGATCCTGTTGTAGCGAACCTGAGCCCGGATAGCGATGATCGCCACCGGAAGGAACAGGGCAAGAAAGGTTGCTGCCCAGACCGGCAGGTAGAAGACCGTGGGATCGCCGGGCAGTTGCAGGATCGCAACTCCCACGGCAATGACAAGCAGCATGACCAAAGCGAGGGTAGCCCCGCCGCCGATGGTCCCGAGTGCAGGCATGGGCAATCCTCCTTCAGGGAGTGGGGTTGATCGTGCCGTGGGCCGCAGGTCCGAAAAGGCGCTCGGGCTCCCCGCTTTCCGGTCGCAGGAAATCAGCCTTTTGCAGGAAGGCATCCTTCTCGCGCTGGAACTGGGCCGTCATGAGGCCCAGCGACCGCAGAAGTGGCGGGTAGGGCCGTGGGTCCGCCACCCAGGTCATGTGCAACCACCTTGCGTAGAATGCCTTGTGACCCGGCCGCACCGTTGCCGTAACGATGTCGGCTGCGTGGTAGATCGCGGCTGCCATGGCGATACGCATCAGCAACATATGGACGTCCGGCTCTTCACGTTGGGCAATCGGGTCCACCGTCAGCCGGTTTGGATCGACGATGCGATCGCCGGCTGCAAGCCGCGGCGACAGGATCTCGGGGAAAACCAGGACCGCTGGTGAGCGCGCCTCATGTGCAGCCCCGGCAACATGAAGTCGGATCGAAGCGATAAGCCTGTCGTCCCGCCAGACCCCCACGGTTCGCGCGTTCGGCATCTCATCGTAGCCGTCCCACAGGCGCTTTCCCGGGATTGCACCGATCATCCCGGCGGCCTGATAGGCACGGTACCGAAGCGCCGCCACGTCCTCCTGATCTTCGCCCGTCGCGACCCGACGGACAGAGACTCGCTGGACAAGCTCGGTCAGCCGGTCTGTCCGGTTCGCAAACCCCGTCATCGCTGCCCCCGGATCAAGGTTAGTTTCGGGCAAAGGAATCCGGCGCTGCGGGTGGCGGCGCGGTAGCTTTCGGCTTGGGGTGAGGCGAGGATTGTCCGTTCCTCGATCAAGGCGCTGTTCACATAGAACAGGACCAGCGCAAAGGTCAGCGCGGCAAGCAACCAGACAGGTGCTGCAATAAGCAGGGCGGCCCAGAAAAGGATGTAGGACAGATAGAATGGGTGACGCACCCACCTGTATGGCCCGCTGCCCGCGATCCGGGGCGGTGCCACGGGATCAAAGGCAAGCGTCAGCCCGTGCCCATGTGTAGCCCGCACTGCGGCATGAAAGACGCCAAGGGCGGCCAGCACTCCGACGGCAGCAAGGGCCAGTCGCCCGTTGTCCGGAGGCGAGCGCAGGATAGCGATGATCCCGGTGAGTAGTGCTGCGGCTGCAAGTACCGAGACGATCCGCATTGCCATCGGCATCCGCGTGCTGACGAAGTGATAGCGGATCGCCCAGGCAAAGTAGGCAAAGACCGCCACGGCAAGCGCAAGGAACAGCACCGACCCGATCACGACAAGACCTCGCCAGCGATCTTTCGACTTGCAACACGCGCAAGCGGCGAGCCGATGCGGTTGAGATGGTCCGTGTCGAAAAGATCCAGCAACATGATGATCTGCGTGCCGGCGACCGGATGCTCGAAGGACCCGCCGGTCTGGCGATAGCCGAAGGTCCCGAACAACGAGACCAGCTCTTCCCGCGTGGACAGGACGGAATGCCTGACGTTCAGGTCCAGCCCGATCTGGTAGGCCAGGCGAAAGAGAGCGATCACCGCACGCAGGCTTCGGCCGCCTTCATCGGTCACAAATCGGCTGCAGACAATGGTTTCCGGGGCACAGAGAAGGCGGGCGGACACCGCAAGATCGGCGAGGTAGCCCTCGGGGCTGACGTCTTGCAGGGCGGTTTGCCGAAGCGCCGCAACCAGGCGGCCACCCTCGCAATACGCGATCTGTCGGGACCGCTGATCTTCCGCGTCGACCAAGGTGCCGTCCGGCGAGACGCCAGGATAGGACTTGCCCTGCTCGACCACGAAGCGCCGATGGCGAAGCCGGTAGATCTGGCCAAACCAGGGTTCCGTTGTTGCGACGAATGCCCCGCGCCGCACGGTGGCCCGGTCCTCGTTCATGCGGCGTCTCCCGCGGGCGCGCCGATGGCCCGGACAAGTGCCTCATCCCGAAGCGGGATCGGATAGACCTGTCGGAACAGCGAAAGGCACTGGGTCATGGGGCCGATTGCGTCAGGGCGTTCGGTCAGCACCTGCTTGATCAGGTGGCGGAACAGATTGGCGTGCCGAACGTCCTCCGTGACATGATCCGACAGGAAGCGTGTTCCATTGGCGAAGGCAATGCCCGCGCCCGGCGACGCGGCAATCGCCTTGGTCAGGCGTTCGGTCAGGTTCTCGAACAGGTACTCGGCGCCGATGTAGCCGAAGGGGTCGCAGCGGTCCGCCATCCGGTCCCAGACCGCGGCGACGGCAAAGGCGGCGGGGGTGGGCGCCGCGCACTGCAGGGCGGGGTTGCCGCCCATCGCAAGGTAGTCGTCCCACGCCCAGAGACCGTGCTCCGCCTCTTCCGCCTTGTGGTGCGACAGCACCTGCATCAGACGGACCTCGGACTTGTGCAACCGACCGATCATCCGAAAGCCGGCCTCCGTGGTCTGGCCCTGGTACATGGGGACAGCATGCAGGATTTCGCGCAGGACCAGCCGCAGATCGGTGTGCCGGCTCGGGTTCTCCAGAAGCTGCCAGCCACGCCAGGCCCTGACCTCGCGTTCGACATCCGTGACCATCGCGTCAAGTTCGGCAAAACCCTTCTCGGCGGTTTCCGAGTACTTCCCCTTGCCGCGGGGCAATCGTCCATGTGGGGTCATCAGCGTTCTTTCCGAATGATTGAGTGTTTCGTCCTGCACCCGACCTTGGGCCTAGCCCAGGCCCAGGGCCCGAAGCGTGCGAAAGGTGGCGGTGCCGTCCGGCGGCAGTCCTTTGCTGCGCTGGAAGCCCGCCACCGCGGCCCGCGTGTCCTTGCCGAAGACCCCGTCGACCAGAAGCAGGTCGTCCGGCGGCAGATGGCGGTTGAGAGCGGCCTGCAGGCTTTCGACCTGGGGGCCACGATCGCCGATCGTCAGCCCCGGTTTGCGCAACGCGGGCCGCGCACCGAACAGGCCGTCCTGCGACCAGCGGTCGATCAGCTCTTCCGAGGCCTCGAAATGCATGGCGTCCTCGATCCGGAAGGCCGCGCCCCAGAAGAAGCCATGGCGGTTGAAGATCGGGTGGATTGCCATCAACCCGGCCTGCGCCCGCCCGTCGCCCCGCGAATCCAGCACGCCGCCCAGCGTCAGGTCGATCGCGGTGCCCCAGGCGTGGTTCGAGATGGCCGTCGCCGAGCCGCGGACGAGCCGGCAGCAAAGCATGCCTGCGCTGCCAAGGGCGGCATGGATGGCAGGGTGATCGCGCTGGATATCGGCCAGGATGGTCCGCAGGACGGCGACGGCAGGTGCAAGGCCAGTTGCGCGGAAGGGGCCGACATCCTCGGTGACGATCAGGCCTTTGATCAGCGGGTCCACGACCGGCGCGCAGTCGGTCCCATAGGTCGGGCGCGGATTGCCGATCAGCGCAAGCATGGTCGCGTTCCGCGCGGCGTGAAGCGGGCCGTTCAGAGTCCGACGGTCCTCATGCGCAAGGGGAACAGGGTTCGTCAATCCGGATGCAATGTTCATCGCAGGCCTTTCCCATCGTGAAGGTGCAGGCCCTAAGAAGCGCGTTCTCCGTAAATCCAACGAAAATCTTCAGTGGGTGAATCCGCGCTGCCAGCGTTAATTTATCGTAAAGCGCGCCCTCGGCTGGTGATGGGTCCGGAATTGTCTGCCACAATCCTCCGTGACGTCGCGGGCACGGGGGACTGGCGAATGACCTACACATGGCAAGAGCAGGACGCGGACGAAGGGCACCTGCGCGGCCCGACCAACCCTTCGGCTACTATCGCCGGGGTCGATCCCTACGAGGACTGGGACAAGGTGACCCGCCCCTCCTCCATGGCAATGAATCAGGACAGCGGGCAACCGCTGAGGCTGATGCAGCCGGTCTACGTTGAACTGATGTCTGTGCGTCCGGGCAAGCCGATCCACACCGCGCAAGACGCAAGTGCCGCTGCACAAAAGCTGTTGGACATCTGCAGCGAAAGTCCGGAATGGATTGCCTTGCCCGATGAAACCGCTGTCTGCCTGACCAATCTGTCGACGGCACTCAAGGTCGACGAAGCAAGTCTCCGGTTCTTTGTCTTCCGGCCAGAGAACGAAGCCTACAACACCGTCATCCTGCGCGACAAGCTTCCCTACAGGGTCCTGCGCGTCGGCCTAGTTATCCCCTTTGCGGAACAGGCCCGACCTGGTCCGCCCGCCTTGCGCAGCCCACCGGTCGCGACGGTCGCCACCGCGATTATCGACGACCAGATCGGCTTCCTCAACGAACGGTTCCGTGCGACGGAAGATACGACGCGGATCACGCGGGTCTGGCTTCAGGGGATGCCGACCTTCCAGAAGGTGTCGGGCAAGCCAACCGTTGCGGATGTCGGACGCGAACTCAAACCCGACGAGATCGATGCTCTGCTGAAATCCTGCCCGTTCGAGGACGAGGCCTATCGCGAAATCTATCCGTTCGGCGTGCCATTCATCCCATCCGAGAGTGTAACCGCCAGCGGGATCGATTTTCGGACCGCCCAGGACCTGCTTGACCCGACCTTCATCCGGCCCTTCGGCTTTCAGGCGGGGCATGGCACGCATGTCCTCGATCTCGCGGCCGGATATCCATGCGGCACGGCACCCGGCGAACGTCCCATCCTTGCGGTGCAACTGCCAAAGCTCGCGGCGGCCGAGACGTCGGGGGCCCGGCTGGACCTCTTCGTGCTGTTGGGCCTGACGCGGATCCTGCACTGGGCGGACACGGCGTTCCATGATAAATCCGGCAACGTTACCCCCATCTCGGTCGTGGTGAACATCAGCTACGGCTTTCTCGCCGGCCCAAAGGACGGCAGCGGCTTTCTGGAGCGCGAGATCGCCCGGCTTGTCCGACTTCGGAACCAGCGGAACGGACGGACCATCAAGACGGTGGTCGTGATGCCCTCGGGCAACGGCTACCGTGACCGGACCCGCGCGCGGATGACCCTTTCGAAGGACCAGTTCGAAACCGTCCTCCTGCGCCTTCAGCCCGAGGACCGGTCGGTCAGCTTTGTCGAGATCTGGACCAGCCGCAAACCGACACTTACGCTGACCATCGCACCCCCCATCGGCCCCGCCGTGACGATCCCGCTGCGCGGCACCGGCGTCTGGGACTGGATGGATGGCCCGACAGTGATCGGACGGGTCTATGTGCAGGACCACGATAACACGCGCCGGCGCGTGGTGATCGCGCTGGCCCCGACCATCAACCACGACCGGCCTGCGACGACGGCACCGAACGGCGCATATGGCCTGACGCTGTTGAACACCGGCGGGGACGACCTCACCGTCGACATCGACGTCCAGCGCGACGATACGCCCTCGACCTTCCGGCAGTATGGCCGGCAATCCTATCTCGACCACCCGCGGGTCGACCTGATCGACCCCGAAACCTTCGACAGCGTCATGCCCGACCCCGATGACTGCCCGGTCACCCGGTCGGGCACGATGTCTGCCATGGCAACGTCGGGGGCGAAGGATTTCGTCGTGGTGGGCGGGGCTTTTGACCGCCACGCCTACGAGAAAGCCGCGCTGTATTCCGCCTCGTCCGGAGGCTTGCCCTGCGAGATCGACCTCTCTGCCGTGTCCGAAGAAACCCGCGCCCATCCGGGGCGCCTTGCCACGGGGCTCTTCTCCGGCTCGACTGCGATCTTCATGGGGACCAGCGCTGCCGCACCGCAGGTGACGCGGGCGATCGTCGAACAGATCGCGGCGGGTGGCGACTATGACCTCTCGGCGACCCTGGATCCGGCCGAGAGTTTCCCGGGAAAGGACGAACGGCTGGGCGCGGGCATCCTGCCCTTCCTCCAGGAACCGGGTCGCGTGGCGCGGAGGGACGAGCTTTAGGAAGCGAAGGCGGGCAGAGATGCCCGCCTGCTCCATCTGCCCGCAGAGACCCCTACAACTTGAACTCGTCCAAGGCCTTGCGCCAGAACGTTTCCAGGATCGTCGGGCTCACCGTTGCAGCAGCCTCCGTCTGCGAACCCGCCCGGGAGATCGCGGGGTCCACCGGCGGTGTCGCTTTCGGATCTTCCGGAAGTGCACTGGCCAACCAGGCCAGGGAGAAGTCCATGTCCGCGTAAAAGGTCTTGTCGTCCGGCTTGCCAGATCCGAGCGGACGCACACCGAAGACGGGCGTCGCGGAAGTGACCGGCTTGGCCCCGGTTCCCAGCCGATGAACATATTCGCCCAACATACAGCCCAGGACGGCCCCCGCCGCCGTATCGCCGGGGAAATGAACCCCGGCGACCGTGCGATTGACGGCAATGCGGGCGGCCAGCCGGAACGGCTGGGCTTGGGCCGTCACTCCGGCCAGCGGGCCTTCGATGCCTTTGGTCATCAGCCTGTGCAGCACGGTCGCGACGGCGAAGGCCTCGGTCGCGTGGCCGCTGGGGAAGGTCGAATGGTCCGGCGTCTGGATGATCGGCTGCAGTTCCGGCGCATAGTCGACCGGACGCTTCGCCCGGCACAGGTGCTTGACCTTCAGCTCCACGAAGATGCACAGCCGGATGACGGCCTCAAGCAGCTCCATCGTCTTCAGCCGCCGCTGGTCGTCAATCAGCGCGATGGCCCCGAAGAAGGACAGGATATCGTCGATCTGCACGCTGATCTCGGGGATACGGTCCTCGCGCAGGTCAGCGTAAGATCGCATGAAACGAAGCTGTTGCCCGAAGAAATCCGGGGCCGGACGCGCGACCTGAAAAAACATCGTCCCCAGTGTCCGTTGCTTGACGACCGTTGCCGTGCTGTTGCCCGTCACCTCGACGCCGCTGAACAGTTCGTGGTCCAGCATCAGTCCCCGCGTCGAATAGCGCAGGTAAAGGATGTCATCATCTTTCGTCGAGAATTCGTCCGGCAAGTTGGCGGGTTTCGCGTCCCAGAACCCCGCGATGCCGTCATGGGTCTGGGTCAGGGCCTGGCTTAGAAGCGGCGACGCCTCGCCGCCGGCATGGTCCGCCAGGCCTTCGTCCCCCGACCTGCCGGAGCGGCCCGACCTGCCCGATCGCCCTGACCTGCCTGATCTTCCCGACCTGCCGGACCTTCCCAGTTCGCTCATGATGTTTGCCCACCCATTTGCCTATTGAACGCATCTTCGGCGGCGCGCTCTTTCTGGGTCAATCTTGGAAATGGGAACCCTGTGGAATTTACGCCGGATTCACGCTAGCCTCATCGCGCTGGCCAGGGTGTGGGGCAGCGCCATGTATTTCCGCGCTGTGGCGTTTTAGTGGGGACGGGGTTGGAAGAAGACGAGGGCCGAGGTCATCTACAGATCTTCCTCATGGGTCCCTTCCGCCTGATCGGTGAGGACGGGCAAGAGATTGTGTTGCGCGCGGCCAAAGCCAGAGGATTGATCGCGCTTCTGGCCGTTTCCCCAGTCTTCCGCCGTTCGCGCATATGGCTTCAGGACAAACTCTGGAGCGACAGGGGACGCGAACAAGCCTCGGCAAGTCTTCGGCAGGCGCTGTCGCAACTTCGCGACGAACTGGGCGCACTTGATTCCGTCCTGCAGGCAAGTCGCGATGACATCTGGCTCAATCCGTCACGGATCAAGGTATTCGACAAAGTCCAGGGAACAGACCAGGCTGAGTTTCTTGAAGGCCTGGACCTGCGAGATCACGAATTCGAGGCATGGCTTCGCACGGAACGGATGGCCAGGCTTCCTGCGGTGGCCAAATCGACAAAGACCATTGCCGCCCCGCCACAGACCCGGGCCGGAAAGGCGCGTCCCGTCTATATTGTCGCCCAAGGCGCTCCACGGTCGACCGAACGGCTTTACGAGGATATCTTTGTCGACTGCCTCGAATGCAGTCTGCGAGAGTCGCTGACCGTAGACGTGTATCGCCGTGACCCACCTGCCATCGAGATCGACCCGTTGATCATGGCGGTGCAGGCGTTCGCCGTGTCGGGCCAGGGCCACGGCCTTCGGGTACATATCGAGGAAGGCCGCAGGCGAAGAACGCTTTGGACCGGAATGCGGATCGTCCCCGCCAACGGCGCGCCCCCCGTCGAACACAAGGATGTCCTGGCCCTGGCGTATGAAGCGACCGAGGCGCTGGCCGACGCGCAGCTTCTGGACCGGTTGCGCAGTCGCGAGCAGCTTGATGCCTCGCTCATGGCGCGCATGGCCATCCGCAAGATATTCATGTTGACGCCGGATGAGCTTGAAAGAGCCGATCTCCTGCTTGATCAGGCGTTCGAAATTGACGCGCATCCGCAATTCCTTGCCTGGCGCATTCAACTCCGTGTCATTCAGCAACTTGAACGTCATCCTCAGGGCCAAAGCACATCGCATGAACTTCCCAAACTGATTGCCGACGCACTCGCGCTTGACCCGACGAACTCGATGGTGCTTGCCGCCACGGCCAATGCAAAGCTTCTGGTTGAGGGCGATGTCGTGGCCGGAGTCGAAATTGCCCGCGCCAGTTTGCGGATGAATTCGTCAAATCCGTTTGCCTGGGACTGCCTGAGCATCGCGCTCTTGATGAATGGCGCATCCGAAGAGGCCCATCGGCACCAGATGTGGGCAAACCAGATCGCCGCCCGATACCCGATCCGGCATTTCTGGGACATGGGGGCTGCGCTTACCTCGGTCGTGACGAACCGGCACGAGGACGCGTTGAAGCTCGCTCAAACCGCACATGCGATGGCCCCGAGCTTCCGTCCACCGCTGCGCTATCTTACTGCTCTCAACGGGGCGATCGGGCAGCACGAGGCCGCCATCACCTATGCAGCCAAGCTGCGTGAGCTTGAGCCCGACTTCAGTTTTGAACGCCTCCTATCCGATTCCGCCTATCCGGTAGCAGCACTTCGACGCAGCGGTCTCCTGACAAGTGGTGCCCTGCGCGAGCTTAGGCATCACTCCCTTTAGGACCGGAATGCGAAAGCGGTGGGGTGTTCGCGACTAAGTATAAGTCAGAATGATCAAACGGGGAGCGGGTCCGTAACGCCTGGAACCTTTCGGGCGTTGGAAATCCGGAGGTCGCGATGCTTCGCCGATGGTGCTCTATGGTGTCTGGAGGCGATTGAACGTCAGCTATGGGCCGAGAGCGACTGGGAAGACGCAAAGGGTGGAAAGCGGCCTCTCATGCCTCTCTGCTGCGGCACACAGGATCTGGCAAAGCAACTGGGACACTATTGCCAAACACCGCACACGATCCATCGTCCTGTAACGGGCCTGCAGCGTGTGACGAATAGGGCATTGGCCCAGTCTCTGTTCGCTACCTGGAGAAAACGAATTGTTCCTCAAGACAGTCTGCACCGTTGCCTGCATGGCAGCATCGACCGGCATCTGCCAAGCCGAGGGCACGGCGAGGGGAGCGCCCGATATCCTGATCCTTGGAGATTCGCAGCTGACCTTCGGCGCGGGAGAGGCCTTTCTTGACGTGCTGGCCAGCGTGGCGGGCATCTGTGGGCTGGATGCAGACGCCACGACGGGGGTCATCGGCGTCCGATCCAGCGCGATAACCAGCTGGACCGGGACATCGAAGTCGGCCAAGGGCGCGATCTGCGATGTGGACCCGAAATGGAAGGTGAACGCTGGGGCTTACGGGACATTGGGGCAAGGCGAGAACCCATATATCCAGATCGGCAAAGGCGCGCAGTTCCAGTTCTGCCGCGCAGGCATGTCCCCGCTGCAGGCGGTGTTCGCCGACGGCTACTACGCGCCGGATCTGGTGATCTTCTTCATGATGGGCAATGCAACCGAACGCTGGGCCAGTGACCCCGGTGCCGCGCTGCAGGACGTCCGGGCACTCATGGCCGACCTGCCGCCGAACCAGCCCTGCATCTTCATGACTTCGGCCCCGCCATTCAAGGAAAAGGCCGTCAAGGAGCGTCTGCAGGCGCAGGACAATATCGAGGCGGCCTTTGCACTGGCAGGCCGTCAGTGCACCTTCGTTCCGGGCTTTACGACTGAAACGATTGCCGAAAACCGGGGCAATGCCGCCAATTTCCGTCGCAATGCTTCGGGCAAGGTCAAGGACCCCTATCACCCGACCGAAGCCGGGGCGCGACGCTTCTATCGGCAAGGAACTGGGCGGATCATAGGCCGCCCTCTTGGTGCCATCACGAGGGCGCGAGACCGCTGAAAGACTTGTAAGGCCCTCTGTGCCCGACACGAAGAGAGAGATGCACCAGCAAAGGAACCCCCAATGTTCAAAATGACCGCCCTCGCTCTCGCCCTTGCCACTGCCATGGTCGGCAGCGCCTTTGCAGGGGACCAGTATGTCGACAAGACCGGCTTCGCCGTGTCGGGATATGATGTCGTGTCCTACTTCGACCTGCCGCAGTCCAAGGTGGGTCAGCCGCAGCAGCAGCCGCTGCCGGGCCAAGCCAGCGTTACGGCCGACTACAAAGGTGCGACCTTCGCCTTCGCGACCGAGGCGAACCGCGACCGTTTCCTGGCCGACCCGGCGGCATTCGTCCCGCAGTATGACGGCCACTGCGCTTACGGCGTGGCCAAGGGCGGCAAGGTACCCGGCAACCCGACGCTGTGGCGCATTGTCGATGGCAAGCTTTACCTCAACATCACGAAAAACGTCGTCGGCTTCTGGGAAGAAGACATCTCCGGCAACCTGAAGAAGTCCGAGAAGAACTGGGGCGGGCTGGAGCCGCAGGCGGCTTCCTCCGACAAGATCCCGAGCTTTACCTCGGCGGCACCTGTGTCGAACTGACCAGCGGCAGTGAGTGATGCAAAGACCACATCGCCAAAAGCGCAGGCCCTAGCGGGCCTGCGTGTGCTTGACCTTTCGCGCATCTTGGCAGGGCCGACGGCGACGCAGCTTCTGGCCGATCTTGGGGCCGAGGTGATCAAGATCGAGCGCCCCGGGACAGGGGACGACACGCGCGGCTGGGGGCCTCCTGTCGTTCTGGATGCCGAGGGGAGGGAGACTTGGGAAAGCGCCTATTTCCTGTCGGCAAACCGGGGCAAGCATTCGGTTGCAATGAACATCGCCGATCCGCGTGGGCAAGTGATCTTGCAGGCTCTGGCTGCAAGAGCGGATTTCCTCGTCGAGAATTTCAAGCTGGGTGATCTGAAACGGTACGGGTTGGACTATGCCACCCTGCAAGCCGTGAATCCCGGACTGATCTATTGCTCGATCACCGGCTTTGGCCAGACCGGCCCAAACGCCCACCGAGCGGGCTATGATTTTCTGGTGCAAGGCGAGGGCGGACTGATGAGCCTGACGGGCGAGGCCGACGGCCCCCCGACGAAGGCCGGGGTCGGTATCGCCGATGTGCTGTGCGGCATGTATGCGGCGGTGGGCATTCTCGCTGCGGTCCAGGCGCGGCACCACACTGGCCTTGGGCAGCACATCGACCTTGCGCTGATGGATGCACAGGTGGCGATGCTGATCAATCAGGGCGTGGGCTTTCTGACCGACCGTCAGGTCCCGCCCCGGCGCGGGAATGACCATCCGACCATCGTGCCATACGGTACCTTCCCGGCCAGCGACGGGAGCTTCGTCCTGGCCATCGGCAACGACGCCCAGTTCGCCCGCTTTGTCGCGGTGGCAGGCGCGCCAGGGCTGGCGACTGATCCCCGCTTTGCCACCAACGCATCCCGCGTCCGCAACCGCCAGGTCCTTGTACCCCTTCTGTCGGCCCTGACAGCTGGCCGCCCGGCGGCGGAGTGGCTAGCACTTTGCGCGGCCCAGACGATCCCCGCCGGGCCGGTCAACGATCTGGCCCAGGTTTTCGCCAGCCCACAAGTAGCGGCGCGCGGGATGCGGGTGCGGATGGATCATTCCGGTGCGGGCAGCGGTGAGGTCGATCTGATCGGCAACCCGTTGCACCTGTCGAAAACCCCTGTCAGCTATGCCAAGGCCCCGCCGACGCTGGGAGAGGACACCATGGCCGTGCTGGCGCGTGAGCTTGGGCTGGACGCTGAGGCCCTGCGCGACCTTGCCGCTGCGGGCGTTATCGAAGGAAGGCCGGACGCATGACCACCACGGGCGCAGACATCATCGGACAGGCCTTGGCCCGAGCGGGCGCGACCCATGCTTTCGGCATTCCCGGCGGCGAGGTTCTGGCGCTAATGCAGGGCCTGGATGCCGCCGGGCTGCGGTTTCTCCTCGTCAAGCACGAGAACTCTGGCGGCTTCATGGCTGAGGGGCTGTGGCACACGACCGGCGCGCTGCCAGTTCTGGTGGCGACCCTCGGGCCGGGGGTGGCGAATGCTGTGAACGTGGTGGCGAACGCGATGCAAGACCGCGTGCCGCTGATCTTTCTGACCGGCTGCGTCGACGCGGCCGAGGCCGAGACCTATACCCATCAGGTCTTCGATCATCAGGCGATGCTGCGGCCCGTGGTCAAGGGCAGCTTTCGCCTGGCAACGGGCGCAGTGGGCTCCGGCATGGCCAAGGCGATTGCACTGGCGACCTCTGGCCAGCCCGGACCGGTGCATGTCGACGTGCCGATTGGCGTGGCCGACGGGCCAACCGACGAGGCGGACATTCCCTTTGTGCCCCCGGCCCGCCCTGGCCTGCCGCCTGCGACTGATCTTTCCGCCGCTCTGGCTGCCCTGACACCCGCACAACGACCGCTGGCCGTTGCCGGAGTCGATGCGGTGAACGAAGGCGCGGGCGATCTCATCCGGTGCTTTTGCCATGACCACGCCATTCCCCTGATCACCACCTACAAGGGCAAGGGGCTGATGGACGAGGGTGATCCTCTCTGCCTGGGCGGGGCGGGGCTCTCGCCCATGGCCGATCGCACCCTTATGCCGCTGATGGCGAAGGCGGATTGCATCCTCCTCCTGGGCTATGACCCGATCGAGATGCGGATCGGCTGGCGCAATCCCTGGACGCCTGCTCAGACGGTGATCGAGATCGCCCCTATTCACCGCAACCACGGGATGCATCAGGCGGATCATTGCCTGATCGGCAGTTTGGTAGAGACCTTGACCACGTTGCAGCACTCGGCACCGCCGCGCTGGATCGACGGCGCGCCCGCGCAGGCGCGCGCCGAGCTTAGGGCCGCCTTTGCCACACCGCCCCGCTGGGGGCCGCATCAGGTGTTCGCCACCCTCCGCCAAGTCATGCCGCCCGAGACCCTGATCACCGCTGACAGCGGCGCGCACCGGATCCTTGTCAGCCAGATGTGGGACTGTCCCGCTCCTCGTCTGATGCTGCAATCCTCGGGCCTGTGCACCATGGCCTGCGCCGTGCCACTCGCCGCAGGTGCGAAGCTTGGCCGACCCGATACCCCGGTCCTGGCCTTCGTCGGCGATGCAGGGCTTGAGATGGGGGCCGGAGAGCTTGCGACCCTGACCGCGCATGGCCTGCCCATCGTGATCTGCGTCCTGGTCGATGACAGCCTCTCGCTGATCGAACTGAAGCAGCGTGGCACCCAGCGCCCCAATCTGGGGGTCGATTTCGGCGGCCCGGGGCAAGGCACCGACTTCCCAGCCCTGGCCCGCGCCTTCGGAGGCCACGGGGTCGAGGTGACTGACCCCGAGACGCTGGCCCGTGAAGCAACCGATGCCATGTCGCGGGACAGCTTTACGCTTATTGCGGCCCGCATCCCGCGCCGCGCCTACGATGGGGCCTTGTAGGGCACGTCCCTTCACGCCGGCGTGATCCCCCTGACATCCGCCGCGCGGATCGTAACAAACCTCGCGCGACCAGCGAACCGGCTGACGCAAACGCCTCTGCAGCCTATCGCACAGGCCCGCTGTCACGCTTGCGAGAAGGTTCGCCGATGCCGGTTTCTGATGACCTGAGTGGAATGCCCACATCGCTGACCAGCCCCCTGATCGGCGACTGGAACGAGGTCATCCTTGGCATCCTGTCCCATGCCGCCAGCACCGGGCCGGACCTGAACAGGGTCCTTGCCGCTGCCCCCGACTTCGCAATGGGGCAGGCGATCCGAGGGCTCTCTTGCCTTCTTCTCGGCCGGGCGGAAATGGTGACCGTCGCGCATCAGGCCTATGCGGCAGCTGTGTCGGGCGCCCCGGCCACCATGCGCGAGATCGCCTTTGTCCATGCGCTTGGCGATTGGTTGAACGGTCGTCCCACCCGAGCCGCGGCGCGGTTGCAGGTGATCCTGAACCTCAACCCGCGGGATGCTTTGGCGATGAAGATGGTGCAGGCAATCCACTTCGTTATGGGCCGCCCGAAAGAGATGCGCGCCTCGGTCGAAGCGGTGATGCACGCCTGGGCCGACCATCGGGCGCGCGGCTACCTGCTGGGCTGTCATGCCTTCACGCTGGAGGAAACCGGCGACTATGCAGCCGCTGAACGCACCGGTCGCAAAGGTGTGGAGCTGGCGCCTGACGACGCCTGGGGCCTGCATGCCGTGGCGCACGTCTACGACATGACCGGACAGGCGCGGTCGGGGTTGGACTGGCTGACAGGGCGCGAAGCCTCTTGGGCGCATTGCAACAACTTCCGCTTCCATGTCTGGTGGCACGGGGCGCTGATGCATCTGGACCTGGGTCAGTACGACGTGGCCCTGGCGCATTACGACGCCGACATCCGGGCCGAAAAGACCGACGACTACCGCGACCTCGCCAGCGCCGCCTCGCTTCTGTCGCGGCTGGAGCTGGAGGGCGTTTCTGTCGGTGACCGCTGGGAAGAGCTTGCCGTGCTGGCTGAACGCCGCGCGACGGATGGTTGCCTCGCTTTCGCCGACCTGCACTACATGCTGGCGCTTTGCGGCGGTGCGCGCGATGAGGCCGCTGTGGCGCTGATCGCCCGGATGCAGGCGACCCAGCGTAGCGCGGGTGAGGCTCAGGCTGTCATCTCGCACCCCGGCCTGCATATCGCGCAAGGTCTGCACGCCTTTTCCAGCGGCGAATATTCCAGCGCCTGGATGCACCTGCGCGCCGGGCGGGCCGATCTGCAATCCATCGGGGGCAGCCACGCGCAGCGCGACGTCTTCGACCGCATAACCATCGAGGCAGCGCTCCGTGGCGGCTACATGGACGCAGCCGAAGGCCTGATCCACGACCGCATGGCGCGGCGTGCGGGCAGGGCCGACGGCTATGCGACGGCCCGCCTTGCGCTGATCGGCTCTGCCCGCGCCCAGGCGGTGTAAGGTGAGCGCGCCCAAAGCCCAACGCGACCCCCGGCTCGATTTCTTCCGGGGCCTCGGCATGTTCATTATTCTGATCGCCCATATCACCGGCAACCCCTGGACCCTTTGGATCCCCGCCCGCTTCGGCTTTTCGGACGCGACCGAGATGTTCGTCTTCTGCTCTGGCATGGCTTCAGCGTTGGCCTTCGGAGCGGTCTTCACCCGCGCGGGCTGGCTGCTGGGCACCCTGCAGATCGCTTTCCGCATCTGGCAGGTCTACTGGGTGCATCTGGGCGTGTTCTTCGTGACGCTGGCCCTGATGCTGGCGCTGAACGCCACCGAAGCCTTCCCGCGCGATGAGGTCGGGGCGCTGAACCTGTATCCGTTCCTCAACAACACCGGGCCGAACCTGCTGGGCCTGCTGACCCTGACCTATGTGCCGAACTACTTCGACATCCTGCCGATGTATCTGGTGATCCTCGCGCTGATCCCGGTGATGATGGCACTGGTCCGGATCGAAATGCGGCTCGCGATCCTGTTCAGCCTGACGCTTTGGGTTGCGGCGACGGCGGGGCTGAACCTCCCGGCGGAGCTCTGGTTCAGCAAACCCTCGGACCGGACCTGGTTCTTCAACCCCTTTGCCTGGCAGCTTGTTTTCTTCACCGGGTTCGCACTGATGGCGGGATGGCTGCCCCCGCCACCAGTGCACCGTGCGTTGGTTCTGGCGGCCATCGCCGTCGTCGTCTTCTCGGTCCCCTTTGCCTGGCACAAGGTCATCGGAGCGTCGGAATTCGTGCGCGACTGGCGGAAAGAATGGTCGGTCCTGTTCGACAAGTCGGACTTCGGCATCCTGCGCTACATCCACTTCCTTGCGCTGGCCTACCTCGCCTGGGTTTGCGCCGGTCCAGTTGGCGCACGGCTGCGGCGGGGCGGTCTTGCGGGTGCCGTCATCGCCCTGATCATGCGGGTCGGTCAGCAGTCGCTCGCAGTCTTCGCGGCCTCGATGGTGATGGCACGGGTCCTTGGGGCCGTGCTCGACCTTGCAGGCGGCGGGATGCTGGCGGCGCTGGCAGTCAACCTCGCCGGGTTTGCGATGATCATTGCGGTCGCAAGGCTTGCCGCATTCTTCAAGTCAAAGCCCTGGAAGACTGCCCAGCCCCGGCCCGCCGCAGACCCCGTTGCCGAGACAACCAACGCCCCTCTGACGGCCGAGATGCGGCCATGACCGACCTCTCTCGTCGCCATGTCCTTGGCCTAATCGGCGCGCTTTCGGCGCTTGGGTTCGCCCCGGTGCTGGCCGAAGAAGCCGCCGGTGCCACACTTGGCCCCGCTACCCCCTTCGACGTCGAAATAATTGTCGCCCGTGCCCGCGGGCTGGCCGCTGCCCCTTACGCCCCACCGCCTGTCGTCAGCCAGGATTGGCTTGGCCTCTCCTACGACGATTTCCGCGGCATCTGGTTCGACACGCGTCACACCCTTTTCCGTGGCTCCCCCAGTGCGGTGCAGGCCGAGTTCTTTGTGGCCGGCCTATACTTCCCGCACAAGATCACCGTCCATGCCGTCGAAATGAACCAGTCGCGTGAGGTGCAGTTCGGCTTGCGCCTCTTCGACACCACCGACCAGTTCCCGGCCCTGCCAGAGGATGGCACCGGTTTCGCCGGGTTCCGACTTCTAGGAGAGCTGGAGGCCCGCGACCGCTTTCAGGAATACGCCGTTTTCCAGGGTGCAAGCTACTTCCGCGCGATCGGCCGAGGCCAGGCTTACGGCCTGTCCGCCCGGGGCCTTGCCCTGAACACCGCCGCCGACGGGCCCGAGGAATTCCCCGTGTTCCGCGATTTCTGGATCGAGGCGGCGGAACCCGGCGCGGCGGAGGTCACGGTCCACGCCCTGATGGACAGCCCGTCGGTTGCCGGGGCCTACAGTTTCAAGATCACCAAGGGTGCGACGACCGAAATGACCGTCAGCGCCCGGCTTTTTCCGCGGGTGGACCTTGCGACAGTCGGCATCGCCCCCGGCACCTCGATGTTCCTTTTCAGTGACATCAACCGTACCCGCTTCGACGACTTCCGCGAGGCGGTGCATGACAGCGACGGGCTCCTCATCTTGAACGGGGCGGGGGAATCGCTTTGGCGACCCCTCACGAACCCGAAGGCGGTCGAGGTCAGCGCCTTCGCCGACATGAGCTCGCGAGGCTTTGGCCTGATGCAGCGCGCCCGCCAGCCCGGCGATTACAACGACCTCGTGGCGCATTACGAACGCCGCCCGTCGCTTTGGGTGGAGCCCGTGGGCGACTGGGGCAGGGCGCGGTGATGCTGGTCGAGATCCCGACCGACAAGGAGATCAACGACAACATCGTCGCCTTCTGGCGCCCCGCAGCGCCCCTGGCTGCCGGGTCCGAGCATCGCTTCGACTACCGTCTGCACTGGTGCGCGACCAGCCCGGCAGAAGGCACCGTCGCCCCGGTCATCGCCACCCGCACCGGCGCCCGCATCTTCGAGGACGGGCGGCTTTTCACCATCGACTACGCGCCCCATCCCGCCCTTGGCGACGATCCCGAACGGATCGAGGCGCGCATCAGCACAAGCGTGGGCGAGATTTCCAGCCAGCACCTGCAGACAAACGCTGCCACCGGCGGCATGCGGCTGGACTTTACCCTGAAGGGCGGCGTGCCGGTCGCCGAACTGCGGGCCGAGCTTTGGCGCGGTGGCCAGAGTGTGGCCGAGGTCTGGGTGAACCGCTGGGTCAGCACATGACCGCCGCCATTCGCCTTCCGCTGGTCAAGACCGAGCCAATCCAGCCGCTTGCGATGCCGGACCAGTCCTTCCGTTCGCCCTTTACCGATCCCGCAGCGACCGGAATTCGCTTGCCGCGTTCGGTAAAGGCGCTGCGGTTGGCGGTGCTGACGATGCCCCTCTGCGTGACGCTGGCCCTGGCCTGGATCGGCTTGGGATGGTTCACGGTGGACGGTCATCTCGCCGCGACCGAGGCCGCGCTGGTCGCCGTCACAGTCTTTGCTTTCTATTGGGTGGTGCTTTCGGTCGCAACCGCCGCTCTGGGGCTTTTCTGGCGCCCCCGGCCCAAGGTTCAGGCCCTGCATGGGCTATCTGTCGCGATCCTGTTGCCAATGTATGGCGAGCCTGCGGCCGCGACCATCGGCAATGCAGCAAGCCTTCTGGCCGCGCTGTCCGGTAAAGGACGCCACCGCTTTTCGCTACATGTCCTGTCCGACAGCCGCGACACTGCCGCCGCGCGAGACGAACTGGCCTGGATCAGCGCCGCCCGGCTGACTCATCCGGGCCTGGCGCTGCAGTACCGCCGACGCACCACCAATACCGACTACAAGTCCGGCAACATCCGCGACTGGGTCACCTCGCGCGGCCATGACCACGACGCGATGCTGATCCTGGATGCCGACAGCGTCATGGCGGCCGCTTCCGTGCTGCTGATGGCCGACCGGATGGCGGTGGAGCCAGGCCTTGGCCTGATCCAGACCGTCCCCCGCGTGCTGGGGGGCCATACCCTTTGGCAGCGGATGCAGTCTTTTGCGTCCGAGGTCTACGGCACCAACCTTGGCCGTGGCTTTGCACTCTGGACCGGGGTCGAGGGCAACTTCCTGGGCCACAATGCGCTGGTGCGAACCCGCGCCTTTGCGGCCAGCGCGGGCCTGCCGCACCTGCCCGGACGCGCTCCGCGGGGTGGCGTCATCCTCAGCCACGATTTCGTCGAGGCCGCGCTGATCCGCCGCGCCGGGTGGGGGGTGCGGATGCTGCCCGAGGCGTCGGAAAGCTATGAGGACACACCCGAGACATTGCCCGGCTACCTGCGCCGTGACCGCCGGTGGTGCCAGGGCAACATGCAACACCTTCGCCTTTTGACAGTGCCGGGCCTGCACCTCGTCTCGCGCTTTCATCTGTTGCAAGGGGCGATGGCTTACCTTGCTTCGGTCTGGTGGCTGGCGCTGCTGGCGCTTTGGGCGCTGTCCGGCCCGGGCAATGCATTCTACGACCCTTTCCTGGCCAACCCGCTGATGCCGATCTGGCCTGACGTGCCCCCGGTCAGCCAGGCAGCGCTGAGCGTGACTGTCGGGCTGATGCTGCTTGGCCCCAAACTTCTGGGCATCGCCGCCCATCTGCGCGACCGGGGTCTTCCCCTGCGCCAGTTGCCCGGCTTTGGCGCCTCGGTTCTGGTCGAGGTTGTGCTGTCGGTCCTTCTGGCTCCCGCGCTGATGGTTCACCAGGTCCGCGCCGTGTTGCGCACGCTGGCCGGGTTCGACGGTGGCTGGATGCCGCACCTCACAGGCCGTCCGGGCCTTGGCACGCTTCTGCGCTTTCACGGGACGGAGTCTGCGCTTGGCGCGGCTCTCCTTTGTCTCTGCGCTCTTGGCAGGGTCGACCTTTGGCTCTTGCCGGTCGCAGGCAGCCTTTGCCTGACCAGCTTCATCTCGTGGCTGGTGCAACGCGATGTCAGGTCGGGCTGGCTTTTGCGCCCGATCGGGGGAAGCCGATGAGCGTAAAGACATCCACCCTCGCGCTGGTCCTGATGGCCGGGGCCGCAAGCGCCGACTGCGGGCCGGACGCAGGCGCGTGCAAGATCCCGGGCGGCACCTACCACATCGTCTTGCCTGATGGAGTGACAGGGCCGATCCCCGCGATACTCCTTCTGCACGGCTATGGCGGCGAGGGGCTGGGCACAATCCGCAACAAGCCGATGGTCAACCTGATGCTGGGCCATGGCTACGCCGTGATTGCCCCCGACGGCCAGCCGCGGTCGGATGGCGAGGGACAGACCTGGGATTTCCACCCCGACCGCCCCGCGACCCGCGACGAGACCGCGTTCCTGACCTCCGCGGCCGACGACGCCACCACCCGCTTCGGCCTGCAGCGCGATCGGATGCTGCTGGCAGGCTTCTCCATCGGTGGGTCGATGACGAGCTACGTCGCCTGTGCCAAGCCCGAGGCCTTTGCCGCCTATGCCCCGGTCGCTGGCAGCTTCTGGCGCCCGCACCCCAAGGCCTGCGCCGGTCCCGTGCGTCTGTTCCACACCCATGGCAAGGCCGACCGGACCGTGCCGCTTGAGGGCCGCGAGATCATGCCGGGGTTCGTGCAAGGAAATGTCTTCGAGGCTATGGGGATCTGGCGCGAGGCCAATGGCTGCCCATCGCCTGACCCGAACGGAACCCGCAGCCTCGGGATCTACACGATCGAGGACTGGACCCGTTGCACTCCGCGGGCGAGCCTCAGCTTCGCCCTGCACGACGGCGGGCACAGCATCCCGAAGGGCTGGGCGCAAATGGCGATCGACTGGTTCGAGGCCCTGCCTTAAGGCGCCGCGCTACCAGCGCAGGACCCGTGCCCCGATCAGCGTCGATACCAGCGTGACCCCGCCAATCGCCAGGCCGTACCAGGTGACGTAAAAGAGCGGACTGTCCTCGATGCAGTGCATGGCATAGGCCATCGCCGCCAGACCACTGCCGCCAAGCCCCGCTGCGAACCCGGCCAGCGCGGGCGAGGTCGTTGCCCCCTTGCGCAACGCGACCAGAATCGCCGCGACTGGCAGCACCGACAGAAGCGGGATCATCACCAGGCAGGTGGTCATCGTCTTGCCGACCAGCGCCATCTGCCGCCCCTCGGCGGGCGTCAACACATAGGCCCAGACCAGCAGTCCCAGCGCTGCCACCACTGGCACCGCGACCGGCCAAAGCCGGGCCAGACTGCGTCCCTCCGGCCGGGCCAGAACCAGCGCAAGCCGCACCCCCAGAACGCCCAGAGCGGCAGTCAGCACAAAGCGCATCACCGAGAAAGGTTCACTCAGCGACGCCAGAAGATCGTCCCGGAACCCAAGCGAGACCCAGACCACGAGCACCGCCGCGGCCAATGCCAAGGCCAGCGCAGGCCACAGGAACGCCTTCAAGGGCGGCTCTGTCCGGCTGTCGGCGGCAAGTGCCGCAATGAGGTTTTCGGTCTTCATTTCAGATGCCTTTCCCTAAGGGCGGCGAGTGTCTTGAAAGCGCGATGCAGGGCCACCCGGACCGCGCCTTCCGTCATGTTCAGGGCCTGCCCGGCCTCGGCCGCGCTGGACCCCTCGATCC
>LNFM01003868.1_pt1 | contig 47999 bp, 46 predicted proteins | sample 596031 | NCBI WGS metagenome assembly LNFM01 (sample SAMN04254537, study PRJNA301005) | activated carbon metagenome | isolation source: dual media filters at the Ann Arbor, Michigan drinking water treatment plant | place: USA: Ann Arbor
CAGGAGGCTCGGCCTATTGCTTGAAGCCGATCAAGACACCGTCGGCGCCGAGCGAGAACTGCAGTCCCCTGCGCTGGGTATCCAGCCGCAACGTGACGCCATTCGCGTTCCGGAGCCAAAGCCGCCCTCTTCCCTCGTCGCCGAGCGCCCAGCCTTCCCGCAGTTGGACGTATGCGCCGGTGAAGTCAGAGATGTTCCGCAAACCGTAGACGGGCCCGGTTGCCCGCAGCGTCGAGGCACCGACCCCCCCGATGCCTAGCCCTGCAACCGTGATCCCGTATTTGCGCTTGCCGAACGTCAGCTCCCCTCCACCGATCGCACCGGAGCCGATGAAGGCGACCTGAAGCTGGCGAATGCTGACCGAGCCCGTCGGCGGTCCCAGGTTGCGCGCCTGCGCCAACGCCGCACCGCTCCAGAGCAGGCAGCTTAAGAATACCGATGTGACGATCCTGACCATGGCTCAACCCTTCATTCGGATGTTTGGTCGATGGAAGACGATCCGCCGATGCGTCAGGTGGGGAACAGGAAGGTAAGACCTGCGCGCACGCCCAGGCCCTTCGGGCCTGATTCCGGGGAAATGGCATTATATCGCAGCCCTGCGAACAGGCTGACGGGCTGGTGCCCAACCTTGATCAGTTTCGACACCATCGCGTTGACCGGCACCATCAGTTTGTCGGCTGTCCAATCATAGGAAGCTTCGGTGTTGAGCGTGAAGGTCCATGCATCCGGCGTCGTGTAGGAGATGAAGGGCTGGACGAACGTCGCGTTGACGTGTCCTGCTCCGCTCCGCGTCGCGCCCCCGACCGCCCACATGTGATTGGCTAGAGCGCCGACGGTCCAAGGACCGATCTGTTTCAGCACGACGACCGTCGGACCGAGCGCCCACCTCCCTGCGCCCAATCGGTCATCCGTAGCACTGGGAAGGCGGATGACTGGCCCGACGCCCCAGATAAGGCCGCCGGGGCCCGGCTCCTTCGGCGACAGGAACAGGCTCTGCGTCACATCGGAAAGGCCAAATTGGCGTCCGCTGCCCGGCGAGAGATTCCATTGTGACGTCAGGGGTAAGATCGTGCGCGAGATCACGTTCCAGTCCGCACCGAGCGGGATCGGGACGACCGGCTGAATGTTCAGGGTCGCACGCTTCCCATTGCCGGGCACGCCAATCCGCCCATCATAATTAAACTGAAATGGCACGCTGATCAGCGCAGCGATTGGATTGCTGAGTTTCTTCGCAAGATCAGCCTCTTGCGACAGCGCCGGAGCGGCTGACGCAAGGAAGCCAACGACAATGCAAGTCGTCTTGTATGAAGATGCCAGCATGCCAAGCCTGAAAGCAAAATTGAAATGCGGATGTCAGGCTGAAGTTATTCTCATTCGCATATTGGCCCATTGAGCTAAATCAATCGACCCACGTCAACGCTGTTCAAAAAAGCTGGATCCAAGGTGGCGCCGGAAATCAACCGTCAGTTGTTGCTGCGGCGCCGTTGGCGACGGAGGCCGGGCTCGGACATCGCAATCAGGATGCGAATATCGTCCGAACAAACGGCAGTCGCCATTGGGGTGTTTGAGACTGGATCTTGTGGCAATGAACGTCCGGTGCGGGGCCAAACACCAACGTCAGGTGTTGGCGCAATCCACGAGCGCGCCGAGCGCGATATGCTGGAGAGGGAGACTCTCAGTCCGCAGCTTGCAACTTCTGCAGTATCAAGAAAGTACGACACCATTTGCTACATCGATGGCTAAACCGCATGCCCGACGAGCGCGCCGATCCCCCAGGTCGCGGCCATGGCGAAGGCGCCCCAGAAGGTGACGCGGATCGTCGGCGTGGCGAGGTCGGCGCCGCCAATGCGGGCACCGAGCGCACCCAGCAGGGCCAGGCAGACCAGCGAGCCGCCCGAGACCGCCCAGCTGATTGAGCCGGCGGGCGCCATGACGGCGATCGCCAGGGGGATGGCGGCACCGCCCGCGAAGGTGGCGGCCGAGGTCAGGGCCGCCTGGACGGGCCGCGCGATGGTATGGCCGGCAAGTCCCAGCTCGTCGCGCGCATGCGCCGCGAAGGCGTCCTTCGCCGTCATCTGCTCGGCGACTTGCCGGGCCAGACCCGGCTCGACGCCACGATCGACATAGATCTGCGTCAGTTCGGCCAGTTCGGCCGCGGGCTGCTCGGCGAGTTCGCGGCGCTCGCGGCCCATATCGGCCTGCTCGGTGTCGGACTGCGAGCTGACCGAGACATATTCGCCGGCTGCCATCGACATCGCGCCGGCGACGAGCCCGGCCACGCCCGCGACCATGACCTCGTCGGCGCTCTTGGCGGCGGCGGCCACGCCGACGACGAGGCTCGCCGTCGAGATGATGCCGTCATTGGCGCCGAGCACGGCAGCCCGCAGCCAGCCGATCCGATCGACCAGATGGGTCTCGCGGTGAAGGGGGTGCATGATGTCGGTCCTTCCGGTTTTCCGGAGGCGGGAGCCGTCCCCGGCGGGCACCATGGACCAGAACGACCGCACTTGTCCGCTGCGACGCCCGGCCGGTGAGTGCTGCCAATCAAACGTCAGTCGTCGTCGCCGTCCCGCACGACGCGCTCCAGCGTGGCGGGGTCGAACTTCGCCTTGACGCGGCGCCCCTCGGCATCGACGGCGCGAACCTTGTAGCAGCCATCGTCGGTCTTGATCCGGCGGATGGTCCAGCCTTCGGCGCGCAGCTTTTCGACCAGCGCCTCGCGTGGCTTCCACTCTGCCATGGGCACCGAACAGCGCTGGCTGGCGAGAGCGGGGGCGGCCAGGCCGACGAGGATCGTCAGCGCTGTGATGGACAGGACGGGCTTCATCGGATGTCTCCTCCGCGCAGGGCGGCGATGGCGCTTTCAACCATGCCAAGCTGACGCTCACCTGAATGGCCGGCGCGAATGCGTTCAGCCCGCTGTCAGCTTCGTGCCATAACCGGGCGGACACGTTCCGGAAGGCAGATGACGACATGCGCGTGCTCCTCGTCGAGGACGACCCGATCCTGGGGTCTGCCGTGCGCGACCAGGTGGCCGCCGACGGCCATGGCGTCGACTGGGCGAAGCGGCTGGCGGACGCCGGCGCGTTTGTCCGGCTGGCGCATTACGACCTGATCCTGCTCGATCTGATGCTGCCCGACGGGCGCGGTCTCGATTTCCTGCGCGCCCGGCGACAGGCCGGCGACACGACCGCAGTGATCATCCTGACGGCGCGCGACCAGGTCTCCGACCGGATCGCCGGGCTCAATGCCGGCGCCGACGACTATCTCGTCAAGCCCTTCGATCTGGCAGAGCTCTCGGCGCGCCTGAGCGCGGTGGCGCGCCGCTATGGCGGCAACCCGAATCCGCTGATGCAGATCGGCGGGCTGACGCTGGATCTGGCGGCGCGCAGCATCGTCCGGGACGGCCGCTCGATCTCCCTGACGGCGCGCGAATGGGCCCTGTTCGACGCCTTCATCCAGCGGCCGACCATGCTGCTCTCCAAGGCACTGCTCGAAGAGCGGCTCTACACCTTCGATAGCGAGGTCGAGAGCAACACGATCGAGGTCTATGTCGGGCGCCTGCGCAAGAAGCTCGGGGCGGAGGTGATCGAAACCGTTCGCGGCATGGGCTATCGGCTGGGCGCCGCCACGCTGGCGGGTTGCGGGAAGAGCCCGCCATGATGGGCGTCGCCTGGCCGCCGAGGGGCAGCCTGCAGCGGCGGCTCGCGCTGGCGCTCACCGGCGGGGTTATGGCGCTGTGGCTGCTCGCGACCGTGGCCGCGGGCCTGCTGTTGCGCCGGGAGATCGACGAGGTCTTCGACAGCGCCCTGCAGGAGGTGGTGCAGCGGGTGCTGCCGCTGGCCTACACCGAGATTCTCGCTCGCGAGGCGGATGCCGGTTCCGACCCGCAACGGATCGCCTCGGTCGGCGCACACCGCGAATACATCACCTATATCGTGCGCGATGCGTCGGGCCGCCGGTTGCTGCAATCCCACGACGCCGATCTCGCCCAATTTCCGCCGAACCCGGCCCATGGCTTCAGCGACGGGCCGAGTTCGCGGCTCTATACCGAGATTGCCGTCAGCGGGACGATCGTCGTCACCGCCGCCGAGCGTCCCGGCCATCGCCAGAAGGCGGTCCGCGATGCCATCAAGGTCCTCGCCTGGCCGCTGATCCTGCTGCTGCCGCTCGGCATCGCCGGGACCTGGGTTCTGGTCGCCGTCACCTTGCGCCCGGTCGTGGCGTTCAGGCACGAGATCGAGGCACGGGGCAGCGGTCATCTGGCGCCGGTGTCCGTCAGCCATCTCCCCTCGGAGATCGCGCCGGTGGCCGAGGCGGTGAACGCCCTGATGGCGCGGCTGCGCCGGGCGCTGGACGCCGAGCGCAGCTTCACCGCCAACAGCGCCCATGAACTGCGCACGCCGGTGGCGGCTGCATTGGCGCAGGCCCAGCGCCTCAGAGCCGAACTGCCGGAAGGTGCCGCCCGCGCCCGGACGGTCGAGATTGAAAGCGCGCTCAAGCGGCTGGCGCGCTTGTCGGAAAAGCTGCTCCAGCTCGCTCGGGCGGAGGGCGCCGGCCTGATCGGTGAAGCGCCTGAAGACCTCGTGCCGGCGCTGCGCCTCGTGCTGCACGATCTGTCGGCCGAGGGCGCGGTCGCCGTCGCACTGCCGCCGGCAGGCCGGTTCGTCTCGACGCTGGACATGGACGCCTTCGCGATCCTAGCCCGCAATCTGATCGAGAACGCCCTCAAGCATGGCGACGCCAGCCAGCCGGTGCGTGTGGCGCTGACGGATGACGGGCGTTTCAGCGTCGTCAGCCCCGGGCCGGTTCTGGAACCAGCGATTCTCGCGGCGATGACGCAGCGCTTCGTGCGCGGCACGACCATGGCCGAGGGGGCGGGGCTCGGCCTCTCGATCGTCCAGGCGATCGCACAAGGGGTCGGCGCCGAGATCGCCTTCATCTCGCCCGCAATAGGACAGGCCGGTGGCCTCGAGGTTGCGGTACGGCTCCCCGCCGCGACGCTGAAAGCCGGCTGAACGTCTTTCTGCGTCGTCTTCAGGTCGCTGTCAGCTTGGCGGCGCATCTCTCCTCGCATCGCTTCCGCAACCCTGAGCGTTGCCATGAGGAGAATTGCCATGAGATCTCTCGCCCGCGCCCTGACGCTCGCCCTCCCGCTCGGTCTCGCCGGTGTCATCGCGCACAGTGCCGTCGCCGAGGCACGGCCCGTCCGCATCACCACGACCTTGAAGCCCTATGGCGGGGACGGCGCCTATCTGGCGATCTACATCACCGATCCGCAGGGCAAGCTCGCCAAGACGGTCAGGGTCGCCGGCGGCAAGGCCAAGTATCACAAGCATCTCAGCGCCTGGAACAGGCTGTCGGGCGGCAAGATCGACGGCACGACCGGCGCCAGCGTCGGCAGCGGACAGTCGCTCACGGTCAGCATCGAGATTGCCGATGCGCTGATCGACGCCGGCTACGAGATTCGCGTCGACAGTGCCGTCGAGAACGAAAGCGACGTCCCCGGCGACGCGGTGGCGCCGCTGGCGACGGCTGGTGCGGGCAAGCCCGTCGCCGGGCGCGGCTATGTGAAATCCCTCACCTTCGACATGTGATCGGGACGGGACTTCGCCATGCTGCGCCAGATCCACTCCCTGCCCGGCCTGATCGCCGCGCTGCTCGTCGCGGTGCTGGCGCTGACCGGCGCGGTCTTGTCGGTCCAGCCGGCGCTGGAGCGCTTCGCTGCGCCTTCGGTCGTCACGGGAACGATCAGCGTCGCGGCACTGGCCGAGGCCGCCCGGGCGCAGCATGCCGAGATCGACAAGATCGTCCAAACCGCCTCCGGCTCGCTCGTCGTCAGCTATTTCGAGGGCGACAAGGCCGGCGCCGATCTGCTCGATCCCGCCACGGGCCGGGTCGTCGCCCCCCATACGCCATCAACCACCATCCGCTTCATCACCAACCTGCACCGCTCGCTGCTTGTGGGCACGGCCGGCCGCGTCGCGGCGGGTCTCGGCGCTCTGGCGATGGTGGTTCTCACCGTCACCGGCGCGATGATGCTGGCGGCGCGCCAGGGCGGCTGGTCGGCCTGGCTGCGGCCGATCCGCGGCAGCGCCCGCCAGCGCTGGCATGCGCAGGCCGGGCGCCTCGCCATCGTCGGATTGATGCTGACCGCGATGACCGGGTGTTTCCTGTCGCTGACCAGTTTCGAGCTGATCCCAGACGGCTCGGCCGAGCCTGTCGCGACGTCGTCCGGCGGCGGCGGCGAGCGCGCCTCGGTCGGCAGTCTTGTGGCGCTGCAAGCCGTCGACCTCGCCGATCTGCGCGAACTCGCCTTTCCCTATGCGGCCGACCCGACCGACACCTACAGGCTGACCACTGCGGCCGGCGTGACGCAGATCGATGCCGCGACTGGCCAGGCGCTGTCCTTCCAGCCGCATTCGACGGCAAGGCAGCTCTACGAGATGATCTACATGCTCCACACCGGCCAGGGTCTTTGGCCGCTGGGCCTGCTGCTGGGGTTGTCTGCCCTGGCGGTGCCGGTCTTTGCGGTGACCGGTGCGATGATCTGGTGGCAGCGCCGCCGCTCGCTGCCCCGGATCACCGACAACCGCCCGGCCGCTGCGGCCGACACGATCATCCTGGTCGGCAGCGAGGGTAACAGCACCTGGGGCTTTGCCAGGACGCTGCATGCCGCGCTGACGCAGGCCGGACACAAGGTCCACGCGGCCCCGATGAACGCGCTGGCGCCCGCCTATCCGAAAGCCGCGCGGATGCTGATCCTGACCGCGACCTATGGCGACGGCACCGCGCCCGCGAGCGCCAGCGGCTTCCTGGCGAGGCTTGACCGCAGCGCGTTGACGCTGCCCGTCGCGGTGCTCGGCTTCGGCGACCGCAGTTTCCCCCGATTCTGCGGCTTCGCCGAGGATATCGGCGCAGCCCTGGCCAAGAAGGGTTGGCCGGCTCTGATCGAGATCGACCGCATCGACCGCCAGTCGGCCCAATCCTTTGCCCTCTGGGGCGACAGGTTGGGGACCGCGCTCGGGCACGCCCTCACGCTCGCCCATGTCGCGGAACGGCCGAAGACCACGGCGCTCGAACTGGTGAAGCGCGTGGACTACGGCGCCGAGGTCCAGGCGCCGACCGCCATCCTGACCTTCCGCCTGCCGGGCGCCGCAGCCGGGCGCCCCCTTTGGGAGCGGCTGTTCCCGGCCTCGCTGCCGCCCTTCGAGGCCGGCGATCTCGTCGGCATCCTCCCGCCCGGCAGCACCGTGCCGCGCTATTATTCGCTCGCCTCCTCGGCGCGCGAGGGCGTCCTCGAAATCTGCGTGCGCAAGCAGCCCGGCGGGCTCTGCTCGGGCTTCCTCAACGACCTGCCGCTCGGCGGCCGGATCGACGGGTTCATCAAGGCCAACCCGGCCTTCCGGCCCAATGCCACCACCGCGCCACTGATCCTGATCGGCGCCGGAGCCGGCATCGCACCGCTGATGGGTTTCCTGCGCGCCAACCGGACGCATCGCGAGGCACATCTCTATTGGGGCGGGCGATCACCGGGCTCCGACTTCCTTTACCGCGAGGATCTCGCCTCCTGTATGGCCGACGGGCGCCTGACCGCGCTGAACGCCGTCTTTTCGCGGGTCGCGGCGGGTGGCTATGTGCAAGACAGGCTGGCGAGCGATGGCCCGCATCTGGCTGCGCTGCTGCAGCGCGGCGCCCAGATCATGGTTTGCGGCGGGCGCGAGATGGCCGGCGGCGTCTCCCAGGCCCTCGACGCGATCCTGGCTCCGATGGGCCTGAGCACGATCGCGCTCAAGGCGAGCGGGCTCTACCTCGAAGATGTCTACTGACCACCCGGCGGCGGAGCGCCGCAGCCTCAGCGGGCCGACGATGGGCACGCGCTATTCGGCGGTCTTCTACGGCTCCGGCGATGTCGACGAGCGCAGGCTCGCCGCCGCCCTGCAGTCGACGCTGGATCGGGTCGAACGCCAGATGTCGACCTGGAAGCCCGAATCGGACCTCAACCGCCTCAATGACGCGGCCATCAGGGTCTGGGTGCCCGTTCCCGCGGAATTGATGAGCGTCCTGCAGGCGTCCCTGCGGATCGGCCGGCAGTCGCAGGGCGCCTTCGACATCGGCGTCGGCGACCTCGTCGGCGCCTGGGGCTTCGGGGCCAGACCGGCCCCCGGCGACGGCCCTCCAGGAGGTCCTGTCGTGCCGAAACCGGCGATCACGGCTGAGGCTCTCGAACTTGATCCGCACCTGCGCCGGGCGCGCAAGCACGCGCCCCTCGCACTCGACCTGTCGGGCATCGCCAAGGGGCACGGGGTCGACGAGATGGCGCGCGTGATGCACCAGTTTTCGATCCCGGCCTGGCTGGTCGGCATCGACGGCGAAATGCGCGCCGGCGGAGCGAAACCCGACGGGACGCCCTGGGCCGTCGCCCATGAGCGCCCCGTGCGCGGCGTCCGCGAGGCGATGGGCGTCATCGAACTCCAGGACCGCGCCATCGCGACCTCCGGAAACTACCGCCATTATCGCGATATCGGTGCGCGGACGATCTCGCACACGATGGACCCACGCAGCGGCCTGCCCCTGAACAACGGGCTGGCGTCCGTGACGGTGCTGGCGGAGACATGCCGGGAAGCCGACGCCTGGGCGACGGCCCTGCTGGTGATGGGTGAGATCGCCGGGCCACGTCTGGCCCGCATGATGGACATGGATGCGATCTTCGTGTTCGCAGACGGTTGGGTCGAAACGACGCTGTGACGGGGGACGTTCGCTGACTGAGTCAAGCTCATGGCTCAAGCGCAAACGGGTTGCGCGCCAATGTGATCGCGCCGGACCGTCTGGTTTTCGGAACGCAACCACCATCCGCCACCGGCCCATTGCTGCGCATGCCCCAGACAGCTCGCTCATGGTCGAGCAACCCCCTTCGTCGTCGATGCTGCGGCCCGCGACTGGCGGGATGTCGCTTGCTCGGCGCGCTTCTTCCCATCGCAGCCTTGGCACATCTTCTCAAGGCCAGCGCTGTGCTGCAGCGTCAGCTCTGCTCCAGGCGCGACCTCAGGCCCAGCAGGATGTCGCAGACCGGTTCGAGATCCCGCACGGCGAAGCCGTTCCGCAGGTCGGGAACGTAGGCTGCGATCCTGTCAGCGAGAATGCCGGTGAACGAGACCCGGCCGTCGGCCCGGACGACCAGCCCATTGCTCTCCTCAAACGAGGCGTTCCAGGCCACTGCCTCCGCTTCCGTCAGCCCCTCCGGAAGCTCGAGCTTCAGTTCCCCGCGCGCCAGTTGGACCGGATAACCACCGGGCAGGCCGTTGGGCCCCGGCACATGCCCATGCCAAGAACCGCCCGCCGCCATCGCGAGCAGCATCGGAACGCCACTTGCACCGGAAATCTCGATCACCGGCTCGGGCGTGAGCTGGATGTCGGCAAAGCGGTCGTAGACGTCGGCCACCTCTTCGCCGTCAAGCCAGACGCGCGGAGGCCGCGCCTGCCGGTCCTCAGGCTTTCGGCGCCAGGCCGCCAGATTCTGATAATGCGCGAGAACCTTGATCTGCGCCCGACGTTCGACAGGATCGCGACATTGCCCATGCCGCAGGCGACCTGATGGCCCATGGCCCGAAGCATGCCGTTGACCACGTCCGGGAAGCTGCAATTGACCAGCGTCACCGGCCTGCCGCTGCGGGTGATGGCAGCCGCCATGCGCGAACTGATCAAGGCCTGGAACACAGCGGTCGCGCTCAGCCCCCCCTCTGCGACCAGCCGGGTCCAGGCGTTGCCGCTCTGGGCGATGACCTGCGAGGTCTGGATCGACGCCGCCTGCACGACGATGCGGGGGGCGGTCGCCGCGAGCAGCCGATCGGAGGCCTCGGGGGCCAGCAGATCGATGGCATGGGTGATGAAGCGCGCCTTCGTACCGAACAATGCGGCACGGGCATTGGCAGCCGTGCGCAGCCAATTCAGGCGCTCGGCATTGCGCCCGGCCATGACGACCGCAACCGGGTCACGGGCGGTCGCGGCGATATCGAAGGCGATACGGGCGGCGAAACCGCCGGTGCCGGAGACGAGGATATCGCAGCCGGCCATCTTCAGCCCACCGCCGCAGCGGCGCGGTCCCAGGCGTCGTCGAGCCGGGGCGAGAGCCTGTGCTTCATGATGCGCTGGCTGGCCGTGCGCTCGAACTCGTCGACGAAGGCGATGTAGCGCGGATTCTGGTAGGGAGCGAGGCGCGCGCCCAGCCAGTCGGAGAGTGCGGCTTCGTCGAGCGTGGCGCCCGCGCGCGGCTTGACGAAGAGCTTGATGTCCTGCTCGCCGACATCCGACGCGACGCCGATCATGGCGCAGTCCTCGATGTCCTCATGCTCGGCCGCGACATGCTCGACCTCCCAGGCCGAGACGTTCTCGCCCTTGCAGCGTACGCTGTCGGTCATGCGGCCATGGAAGTAGAGGTTGCCCTCGGCGTCCCAGGAGCCGAGATCGCCGGTGTGGAGGGCGCCGCCGCGCAGCGCCTTGGCGGTCGCCTCGGGGTTGTCGAGATAGCCGGGGAAGATCGCGCCGGGGATATCGGTCTCGACCACGATCTCGCCGCGCTCAGCCGTCGCGACCGGCGTGCCGTCCGGCCGCAGCAGCCTGACCGTGAACCACGGCATCGGCTTGCCCACGGATCCGACGACGCCATTGTCGTTGCAGGTGGTGATGCTGGAGGCCTCCGTCATGCCATAGCATTCACGGATTTCGATGCCGAAGCGGTCGCGGAACGGCGGCCAGATATCGGCCGGGCAGCCCCCGCCCCAGGAGATCCGTGCACCATGGCTGCGGTCGAGCGGGCCCTCGGGCTGCTTGAGCAGGATCTGCAGGATGCCGCCGAGATGGTGGATATGGGTCGCACCCTCGGCCTTGACCTGGCTCCAGAAGCGGCTGGCGCTGAAGCGGTCGACCATGGCGAGCGTCACGTCGCGGATCATCGGCAGCGGCAAGAGCTGCGCCCCGCCGATGTGATAGAGCGGTTCCCAGACGAAGAAGACCTCGCCCGACTTCGCCGCCGATACGCGCCCGACGCCCTCGGCGGCGAGCCGCAGCATGCGGTGCGAAACGACGACGCCCTTGGGCCGCCCCGTCGTCCCGGAGGTGTACATGATCGCGAAGACGTCGTCGGGCGCGGGAGCGGGCTCGTCGAATCCGGCCACGCCGCCGAGGATCGCGTCGAGCTCCGCGCCCTGCTTCAGGATCGGCGGCGCAGTCGTCCCCGCGAGCGCGTCCTCGACCAGTTCGGCGAGATCCGCGTCGGCCAGGATCAGCTTCGGCTGCGGATGCGTCAGCAGATAGCGAAGCCCCTCCCCGCGCTGCTGGGCGTTGACCGGAATCCAGGCGACGCCCGCGCGGGCGAGGCCGAAGACGATCGCGATGGTGGCGACGGAGTTGCGCATCATCACCGCGACGCGGTCGCCCGGCTTCAGGCCGCGCGCGCGCAGATGCGCGGCGAAGGCCGAGGAGCTGCGTTCGATGTCGCCATAGCTGACCGGCACGCCGCAATAGCGCGCATAGATCCGATCGGGATCGCGGGCGGCGCACCGCGTCAGGAGATCGACAAAGCCGGCATCGTCGGTGGGAGTCATGGTCGGTCGTTCGGTTCGCACGAAGTTCAGGAGGCGGAAGAGGACGAGGAGCGGAAGCGCTCGGCCACCAGCAGCATCACCGTCACCACGACGAAGACAACCACGGACACCGCCGCCAGCGTCGGATTGAGCTGCAGGATCATGTCGTCCCACATCTGCTTGGGCAAAGTCGTCTTGACGCCGCCGCTGACGAAAATCGCGATGGTGAGTTCGTCGAAGGAGGTGATGAAGGAGAACAGGAAGGCCGCGACGAGGCCACCCTTGACCAGCGGGATCGTCACGCCGGTCAGTGTCTTCAGCCGGTTGGCGCCGAGCGTCGCCGCCGCCTGGTCGAGGCGCTGGTCGTAGCTCTTGAGCACGGCGGCCATGGTCACGAGCGCGAAGGGGATGGCCAGCACGGTGTGGCCGATGATCAGCCCGAGATCGGTCGCGACCAGCCCGATGCGGGCGAAGAGGTAGAACAGCCCCACCGCGATCACGATGCGCGGGACGATCATCGGCGCGAGAAAGAAGGCGAAGATCAGCCCGCTCCAGCGTGTGCGGCTGTTGGCCAGCGCCAGCGCCGTGAAGCCGCCGATGGTGGTCGCCGCAATGGCCGTCGCGAAGGCGACCAGGAAGGAGCGGATCGTCGCCTGGATCCAGAGCGGGGATTCGAAATAGGTCCGGAACCAGGTCAGCCCATAGCCGGGCGGCGGGAATTCGAGGAATTGCGAGGAGGTGAAGGCCAGCGGGATGACCAGCAGTGTCGGCAGGACGAGGAAGCCGATCACCAGCCAGGCAAAGGCCGGCAGGATGAACCCGCTGCCACGTCGTCCGAGCAGGGTCTGCGCGAGTCGCGACAGGGCGCCTGCGAAGCGGGCAATCACGGCGAGAATAGCCAGGCCGAGATCGCGGATCCGCCCCGTGCCGACCTGCGCCGCGCCGCCGGCGATGGTCGAGATGCCGAAAACCCGGTCATAGACCCAGCAGGAGATCAGCGCCGCCGCCAGCATCATCGCCGCGAGCGCACCCGCGAAGGGCCAGTTCAGCAACTCCTGCACCTGCGTGATGATCAGCTGCGCCAGCATCGTCTCGCGACGCCCGCCAAGGAAGGCGGGCACGATGAAGAAGCCGAGCGAGGAGATGAAGACGAGCAGTCCCGCCGCCGCGACACCGGGCAGCGACAGCTTGAAATAGACCAGCCAGAAGGCGTGCGCGGGCGAGGCGCCCAGCGTCTGCGCCGCCTGGACCAGGCGGCGGTCGATGCCCGCCATGACCGGCAGCATCGTCATCACCGCGAGCGGCACCATGGCGTGGACCATGCCGACCATGACGCCGAATTCGTTGTGTAACAGCGTCAGGGGCTGGTCGACGAGCCCCGACCCCGTCGCGAGCGAATTGATGATGCCGCTGCGGCCGAGCACGATCATCCAGGCGAAGGTCTTGACGAGGTAGCTCGTCCAGAACGGCACCATGACGAAGAGCAGCATGCGGCCGCGATACAGGTCGGGCAGGCGCGACAGCCAATAGGCCAGCGGATAGCCGATCAGCAGCGAATAGAGTGCCGTATAGCCGGCGATCCGGAAGGTGATGCCGAGCACGCGCAGATAGACGTCGGTCGCCGCGATCCGCTGGTAGGTCGCGATCGAAGCCTTGCCGCTATTGGGGTCGAACAGGCTCAGGCCCATGAGTTGCGCCACCGGCCAGACGAAGAAGACGGCCAGGAACAGCAGGCCGGGCACGGCGAGCCAGAGCGCACCGAGGCGGAAGGCACGCGCCTCCCGCAGCTGGGACGAGGCCGCAACGGCGCTCATGCGACGAGAACCGCCCGGTCGCGGGCCCAGCCGGCGACGATCTGCTCATTGATGCTCGGCACGGCATCGTCGGGCCCCAGCCGCAGCACCAGCTGGCCGCCATCGCCGAGCGTGGCGATGACCCGCGTCTCGGAGCCGGCATAGACGATCTCGCTGACGCGACCGGTGACGGCGTTGCCGTCGGGCGCGCCGAGCTTGAGATGCTCGGGGCGGATCACGAGCGCGGGCTCGGCGCCCGGGGGGACGGCATTCACAGGCAGCGCGAAGCGGCCATGGGCCGTCTCGAGCGAGCCATTGCCGTCCCAGCGGCCGCGAAAGATGTTGGAGACGCCGATGAAGTCGGCCGCAAAGGCGGTGCGGGGCCGCTCATAGATCTCGCGCGGCGTGCCGAGCTGTTCGATCCTGGCGTGGTTCATCAGGCAGATCCGGTCGGAGAGCGCCAGCGCCTCCTCCTGATCATGCGTGACATAGACGATCGTGGCGCCGCTCTCGCGATGCAGCCGCTTGATCTCGATCTGCATGTGCTCGCGCAGCTTCTTGTCGAGCGCGCCGAGCGGTTCGTCCATCAGGATGATCGAGGGCTGGTAGACGAAGCAGCGGGCGAGCGCGACGCGCTGTTGCTGGCCGCCGGAGAGTTCGCGCGGGAAGCGTTTCGCCAGCTGGCCGAGATGGACCATGGCGAGTGCGGCCTCGACGCGCTGACCGATCTCGGCCGAGGGCCGCCTGCGCATTTTCAAGGGAAAGGCGATGTTCTCGGCGACCGTGAGATGCGGGAACAACGCATAGTGCTGGAAGACGAGGCCGATGTCGCGCTGGTGGACCGGCATGTGCGACTGGTCGCGCCCATCGATCACCACCCTGCCCTCGCTCGCCTCGACCAGACCGCAGATCAGCTGAAGCAAGGTCGTCTTGCCGGAGCCCGAAGGCCCCAGCAAGGTGAGGAACTCGCCCTCGGCGACGCTGAGCGAGCTCGGCTCGAGGGCCGTGGTCGCGCCATAGCGCTTGCCAAGGCCTTCGATGACCAGCTTGCTCTTCGTCGCCGCGGCGGCGGGCGTGTCGGTCCCTATCGTCATCGCGATCAGGTCAGGAGCCAGGAGTTGAAGCGCTCGGAGACCTTGGCGCGGTTGGCGCTCCACCAGGCTTCGTCCGCGATCGTCATCTGCTTCAGGTTGTCCGGAGAGGTCGGCAGGACCTTGGCGCGCTCGGCGGGGATCGTCTGGTAGGCGTCGAGATTGGTCGGGCCATAGGCCAGGATCTCGGTGAAGAGAGCCTGGGCCTTCGGGTCCGAACAGAAGCGCACGAACTGGCGGGAGACTTCGGCCTTCGGGCCGCCCTTCGGCAGGGCCCAGCCCTCGATCGAGTAGAGGCCCTGGTTCCAGACGATCTTCGCGGGCGTGCCGCCATCGATCGCCGCCTGCAGGCGGGCATTCCAGCCCGGCAGCATGTCGACCTCGCCGCTCTGGAGCAGCTGCGTCGACTGGGCGCCGCCGGTCCACCAGACCGCGACATGCGGCTTGATCTTGTCGAGGACCTTGAAGGCGCGGTCGACATCGAGCGGATAGAGCTTGTCGAGCGGCACGCCGTCGGCGAGCAGCGCCTGCTCGAGCGTATCGATCGGGTTCTTGCGCAGCGCGCGCCGGCCCGGGAACTTCTCGACGTTGAAGAAGTCGGCCCAGCTCGCCGGTGCGGTTTTCACGCGGTCCGTGCGATAGGCGAAGACGGTCGAATAGACGTCCGTGCCCATGAACAGCGGCGAGATCGCCTCCGGCATCAGCTTGGGCACGTCGGCATGCGTGAAGCCGATCGGATCGAGCAGGCCCTGACCGGCGAGGATGTCGCGCGCCGAGAGCGTCAGCGTGCAGACGTCCCAGGTGTAGGATTTGGTCTCGACCATCGCCTTGAACTGGGCGGTCGGCTCGGCCTCGCGGGCGACGTTGACGACCTTGTTGCCGGTCGCCTTCTCGAAGGGGTCGTAGAAGGCCTTGCGGAACGCCGGCCCGAAGGGGCCGCCGGGATCGGCGACGATGATCTGCGTCGCGGCGCTGGCGCGCCCGATCAGGGCCGGCGCCAGCATCGCGCCGGCGGCGACACCACCGGCCAGTTGCAGAAGGTGGCGCCGGTTAGGCCTGTTCATGATGCTGCTGGTCATCGTTCTCTCCCGTTCAGCGGTTTTCCGCATTTCCCCGTGGTCGTCAGGTCGTCTCGCGTCAGGCGCTCTTCTTGGCGGCACGCTTGGCGAGGAACTCCTCCATCATCCGCGCCGGCTCGCCGGTCGCGTAGGCCTCGCGCTGGTTGCGGATGCCGGCGGCCAGGCAGTCGCGGAAGCCGGCCTCGGTCACCTCGCGGAAGCGGGCCCGGTTGAGCCGCATCGCGACCGGCGGCTTGCCGGCGAGCTCGGTGGCGAGCTCCAGCGCGGCCGCCATCACCTGCGCCTGCGGCACGAGCCGGTTGATCACGCCGATGCGGAAGCACTCCTCGGCATCCATCATCCGCCCGGTCAGGGTCAGGTCGATGGTGCGGCCGAGCCCGATCAGCTCGCGCATGATCCAGGGGCCGGTGGTCGAGGCGATGCCGGAGTTGATCTCGGGCTGGCCCATGGTGACGCCGGGATGGCCGACGCGCAGGTCGCACAGGAGCGACACCTGGAAGGCCGATCCGGCCGCGACGCCGTTGAGCGCCGCCACGATCGGCTTCGAGAGCGAGCGGATCCGGTCGTAGAGGCGCTCCCACTCGCCGATCCACAGCTCGGCCCGGTCGGGATCGAAGGTCTTGGTCTCATTGAGATCCTGCCCCGCGCCAAAGGCGCGGTCGCCCGCACCGGTGAGGATAATGGCGCGCACGGTCGCATCGGCCTCCAGCGCGTCCAGCGCCTCGACCAGGCGGGCCCGCATCGGCGCGTTCCAGGCGTTCAGCTTGTCGGGGCGGTTCAGGGTCAGAATGCCGACCGGCCCGCGCACCTCGCTGAGGATGAAGTCCTTCATGGCACTCTCCGATGCATATTTATCGATATGCGATAAGTGTTATTGAATGATCGGCGCGAATACCCGATCTTGTCAAGGCCGCAGCCCGCAGCCATTGATCGCCGCAGGAGAACCATCGATGTCCGAGACGAGCGAGCGCAGCGGCGCCAGCCTCAAGAGCGAGCGGCCGGTGCGCGGCAAGGCCGACCAGGGCGGCCGATCCAGCGCGTTGATGGTCAACTCGGTGGAGAAGGCTTTCCGCGTGCTCTCGGCCTTCGGCCGCCAGCATCAGACGCTCAATCTCTCCCAGGTCGCCTCGGAAACGGGGATGGATCTCAGCGCGGCGCAGCGTTTCACCCATACGCTGACGCAACTCGGCTACCTCCACAAGGACGCCGAAACCAAGCGCTTCGAGCTCACGGCCAAGACGCTCGATCTCGGCTATCACTTCATCCGCAGTAGCCGCCTCGTCGACCGGGCGATGCCCTATCTGATGCACCTCAGCAAGGAGACCGAGGAAACCGTCAATCTGACGATGCGGGAGGGCACGGAGATCATCTTCGTCTCGCGTTTCCTCAGCCGGCACGTCCTGAACACCGACGTCATCATCGGCACCCGCATGCCGGCCTATTGCACGGCGCCGGGTATCGCGATGCTGTCGCGCCTGCCGGAGGACGAGGCGATGGCAGTGATCGACGCCTCCGACCTCAAGGCCTACACCCCGTCGACGACCTGGCAGCGCGATGCGCTCCGGGAGAAGATTCGCCAGGCGGCCGCGCAGGGCTTCGCCACCGCCTTCGAGGAGGTCTATCTCGGGGACGCCTCGATCGCCGCGCCCATCCTCGACCATCGCGGCCGTCCGGAAGGGGCGGTCAATGTCGCGGCCTCCTGCTCGCGCTACAGCCGCGAGGAGGTCGTCGCCCGCTTCTCATCCCTGATCATCGCCGCCGCCCACGCGATCTCGCGGGTCTGATCGCGCTTGACAGAGCCCTCGGCCACCTTACCAATATACACATGACTTTATCGCATTGCGATAGTTGGGTGTCGTCATGAGCACTGACGGCGCCCAGTTCATGCGCGTCGTCCCGCGTCGCGGGGCCGCGATCGCTGTGGAATTCGACGGCCTGCCCCTGACCGCGACGGAGGGCGACAGCATCCTGGCCGTCCTGCTGACCAACGGCCTGATCCTGCGCCGCCACGAGTTCGGGACTGAGCCGCGGGCAGGGTTCTGCCTGATGGGCGCCTGCCAGGATTGCTGGGTCTGGAGCGTGCAGGGCGGCAGGTTGCGTGCCTGCACGACGCCGGTCGCCGACGGCATGATCCTCGCCAGCCAGCCGCCAGCCGGTCCCCATGAGTAGCATCGTCATCGTCGGCGCCGGGCCGGCCGGTATCGCGGCGGCCGAATTGCTCTGCAGCCACGGACACCGGCCCGTCGTGATCGACGAGGGCGAGCGCGCCGGCGGCCAAGGGTATCGCCGCCCCTCGCCCGATCTTGATCTCGACATGCACAGGCTGATGGGCAGCGAGGCCGGCCGCTACGAGGCGCTGCACCGCCGCTTCGCCGCCCTGGCGGAGCACATCGACTATCGCCCGCGCACGCTGGTCTGGGCGGTCGAGGGGCACACGCTGCATCTCCTGCATGACGGGCGGGCGGAGACGATCGAGGCCGACATCCTGCTGCTGGCGACAGGAGCCATGGACCGGGTGGCACCGCTGCCGGGTTGGACCCTGCCGGGCGTCTTCACCCTCGGCGGGGCCCAGGTCGCGCTCAAGGATCAGGGCTGCCTGATCGGCCGGCGCGTCGCCTTTCTCGGCTCCTCGCCCCTGCTGCTGCTCGCCGCCAAGCAATATCGGCAGATGGGCGGCACCGTCGCCGTCATCGCGGACACGACGGGCCTCGCAGCGAAGGCAACGGCGCTGCCGGGACTTCTGGCCTCGCCGCGAACGCTGCTGCGCGGGCTCGGCGGCATGGCTGGCGCGCTGCGCGCCAGCACGCCCCTGCTGCACGGCGTCACCCCGCTCGCGATCGAGGGGGACGGCCATGTCCAGTCCCTGCTGCTGCGCGATGCGGCAGGGCGAGAACGCCGTTTCACTTGCGACGCGGTGGCGCTGGGATACGGCCTCAAGCCCGAAACCCAGCTCGCCGACCTCGCGGGGGCCCGTTTCGCCTATGACGAGGCGTTCCGGCTCTTCCTGCCGGAGACGGATGTTTTCGGCCGGGCGCGCCCCGGCCTCTATCTCGCCGGAGACGGCGCCAGCATCGGCGGGGCCGACGCGGCCGAGGCCAGCGGCGCCCTTGCCGCCCATGCGATCCTGGCCGATCTCGGCGGACCACCCGCTGCTGCTGCGGTCCGGACGCTGACGCGCAGGGTGGCCAGGCTGCGCGGTTTCCAGCGCAGCCTGGCGCGGGCGTTTGCCTGGCCGGTCGCCCAGATCCGGGCCCTGCCCGACGACACGCTGTTGTGCCGCTGCGAATCCGTCACCATCGGCGCGGTGCGCACGGCCAAAGGCGATGACGCGCTGCGGCATGGGACGCTGCCAGGGCCGCGTCTGCGGGCCGGCCCTCCAGGAAATCGTGGCCGGAGCGTCCGGCCAGGACGGGGCTGGCGCCGGCCGCCTGCGGGGTCAGGCGCCGGTCAAGCCGATCGCCCTCTCCGCAGCCGGGGCGTCGACGCCATGAGCCGCGCGAGCGCCGACGTCGCGATCATCGGCGGTGGTCTGATCGGTGTCTGGACGGCCTTCTTCCTGGCGCGACGCGGCCAGAGCGTGACGCTGTTCGAGAAGGGGGTGGTCGGCGCCCAGTCGAGCGGCACGAATTTCGGCAATCTGCGGTTGCAGGGCCGCTTTCCCGGCCAATATCCCCTGTCGTTGCGCTCGCATGCGCTGTGGGAGGATTTCGAGGCGCTGATCGGCGAGGACTGCGAGTTCGCGCAGACGGGCCATCTCTATTGTGCCTTCGACGCCGACGAGGCCGCGCGGCTCGAAGCCTATGCGCAGGTCTCCGAGTCGCACGGCCTGGCCATCGAACGGCTCGCCCCGCACGATCTGCGCCGGCGCTTCCCCTGGCTGAGCGACCGGGCGATCGCCGCCACCTTCTGCGCGCGCGACGCGACCGCCAACCCACGGCTGGCAACGGTGGAAATCCGCGAGAATGCTCACGTCACAGCCGTTACCCGGCAAGGCGACGGCTTCAGGATCACCACGGCCGACGGGCGCGGGCTGAGCTGCGCGGCACTCATCAACGCGGCCGGCGCCTGGGCCGTCCACATGGCGGAGTGCTTCGGGGAGACGGCGCCGGTCTTGGCGGCCGGGCCGCCGCAATTCGTCACCGAACCGATGCCGATGGTGTTCGCGCCTTCGCTCCAGACGATCGACGGCTCCGTCATCGCCCGCCAAACCGAGCGCGGCAACATCATCCTCGCGGGCTATCCGCGCACGGCGGCCGATGCGGTGGCAAACCGTGCGCCGGTGCCGCCGGCCAAGACGCTGGCTGCCATGCGGGCGCTCGCGGGACTCGTGCCGTCCCTCGCGCAGGCGCATGTGATCCGCGTCTGGTCCGGCATCGAGGGCTATCTGCCCGACATGATCCCGGTGATCGGGAGGAGCGACACCACGCCAGGCCTGTTCCACGCCTTCGGCTTCTGCGGCCATGGCTTCCAGATCGGCCCCGGCGTCGGCCTGTGCCTCAGCGAATTGATCATGGACGGTGCAACGCCGACCCCGCTGGAGCCCTTCTCGATTGCAAGGTTCCGCACGCCCGCGGCGGCCAGCGAAAAGTTCCTCAAGGAGTTTGATCGCCCCGGCGACACTGCGAGCAAGCGATCTCCCGAAGCCGTCCCAACGATCGGCCACGGCTAGCGCGCTGGACGCCGGCCAACTCATACGGGTTCGGCCGGCTTGAGTGTCAGCCGCTGGCGCGACACGCCCTGACCGGCGTCCGGCGCTGGCCACAACCTGACACATGCGAGGTCTGGTTTCTGGGCGGCTTGATGATGCGTCCGCGGGTGGCTCAGGCTGACGGGCTCCCACTTTCGGCCTTGCCGCTCCAATGATCGAACTCGCGCACCAGCGCGATCAGTTGCGCCAGGAGGCGCGACGTGTCGGCGCGGCGGTAGCTCATGATGATCGGCGTCGTCATCTGGGGCTCGTCGAGCTCGATGAAGCGCACGTCGTCCCGCCCCAGCCGCCTGACCGAGGCCGGCACGACGCAGATGCCGCCCCCCGAGGCCACCAGCCCGAGCGCGGTCTGGAGCTCGCGCGCCTCCATCCCGATCTGCGGCTGGACGCCTGCTTCGCGGTAGAAGTCGAGGACCTGGTCGGCATAGCTCGGACGCGGCGACTTCGGGTAGATGATCAGAGGCTCGCCGGCGGTGTCGCGCAGCCTGAGCTTCTCCACGGTCCTGGCCAGGGGATGATCGACGGGCACGGCGAGCCAGAGCCTTTCCTCGCGCACCACCTTGCGCACGAGGCTCTCGTCCTCGAACCTCAAGCGGCCCAGGCCGACGTCGATGCGGCCGTCCTTGAGGGCGGCGACCTGCTCCATCGTGGTCATCTCGAGCAGCTGGACCTCGACGCCGGGCACCGCGATCCGGAAACGACGGATGAGCTCGGGCAGCGCGTCGTACAGGGTCGAGGCCACGAAGCCGATGTTGAACTGCAGGACCATGCCCTTGGCGATACGCCGGGTCATCGCCTTGGTGTCCTCGACCCTCTGCAGGATCTGACGGGCCTGTTCGAAGAGGTATCGCCCCGGCTCGGTGAGCGTGATCGGCCGGCCGCGGTCGAGCAGCCTCACGCCCAGTTCCTCCTCGAGCTGCTGGATCTGCCGGCTGAGCGGGGGCTGGGCGATGTTCAGTTTCTCGGAGGCACGGCTGAAAGAACCTTCCGCCGCGACCGTGGTGAAATAGCGCAAATGGCGCAGCTCCATGGGGCGTACCTCCGGACGAACCGTCTGTCTCTCGCGAAACTCGATACCTTACAGGTATGAAATTAGACATAATTGATGCTGTTTCGTCAATGAAACGCGCTCTATGCTTTTTTTGAAGGGGAGTAGCGCAATGAGAAAAAGATCGCGCATTGCCATCATCGGTGCAGGAATTGGAGGGCTGACACTTGCCCTCGCCTTGCGTCAGAGGGGCATTGAAGCCGACGTTTTCGAGCAGGCCACGCAGCTGACCGAGATCGGCGCGGCCATCGCACTGTCCGCCAATGGAACCCGCGAGCTGGAGCGGTTGGGCTGCCTCGACGCGCTGTCGGCCGTGTCGACGGAGCCGACGGAGCTGATCTATCGCGGCTGGAAATCCGACGCGCGGATCGCGGCCTTTCCCGTGCGCCATGACCGCGCTTACGTCAGGCAGTTCGGCGCGCCCTATTTCGGCATTCACCGGGCCGATCTGCAGCGCATTCTGTCCGGAGCCCATGGCGGCGATCGCCTGCACCTGGGTCATCGGGTGGAGAGCCTATTCGAGCGCGAAGACGGCGTTCACATCAGCTTCGGCAATGGCGAGCAGGTTGTCGCTGATATCGTCATCGGGGCAGACGGCGTGCGGTCCGCGGTGCGGCGCCATGTGAGCGCTACCGCTGCCATGCGCTACTCGCGGACGTCGGCCTTTCGCGGCATCGTTCCCATCGAGGCGCTGCCATCGCTTCCCGATCCGGAGGCCATTCAGTTCTGGATGGGGCCGAATGCGCATCTGCTGCATTATGCCATCGGGGGCGCCAGCAAGGCGGTCAACTATTTCGCCGTGGTCGAAGGGCCCGGTGTCTGGCCGAACCCCGAGGGCTCGACCGCTCCGATCGACCACAAGACCGCGCTGGATGCGTTTCGCGGCTGGCATCCGGCCGTCATCGAAATGATCGACGCCTCGCGCCACACGATCCGCTGGGGATTGTTCACGGTGCCGCCGGTTCTGAACTGGTCACGCGGGCGCGTCGCCCTGATGGGCGATTCCGTCCATGGCATGCTGCCCCATCACGGACAGGGCGCGAACACCACGATCGAGGATGCCGTCACCCTGGCCGTTCTGCTGTCGGCTCTGCCGGGCCGAAGCAGCAGCCGCGATCTGCAAGAGCTGTTCTCGAGCTATCAATCGATGCGCCAACTGCGCACCCGCACGATCCAGCGCAGCGCATGGGCCACGAACCGGGAACTGCATCTGCCGGATGGTCCTGAGCTGAAGTCCCGCAACCGGCGTGTCGCCGCGTTTCCGGATCGCTTCGGCTGGATTCACGCCTTCGATGCCCAGGCCGTCGCCCGCCAACATGTTGCGGAGCGCGAGCTGGTCCCGGCCTGACAGCCGAGCGGCAGGCCACGTCCTAAGACCCACAGGACAAACTACTCCTGCGCGGAACGGTTTGCTGGATCTAGTCTTGTTTTATACTTCATGGAGTGACGCAACGGTGCCCACGGCAAGCATCCAGATCGAACAGGTCGAGACGTTTCTGGTCGATGTGCCGACCATCCGTCCGCACCAGCTCGCCATGACGACGATGAAGGGCCAGACGCTGATGATCGTCCGGATCCGGACATCGGACGGCATCGTCGGCATCGGCGAAGGCACGACGATCGGCGGGCTCTCCTACGGGGCCGAAAGCCCGGAGAGCATGAAGCTCACGATCGACACCTATCTCGCGCCCATCCTGCTTCAGTGCGATCCAGGCCGGGTGGCCTTGACGATGGCGGCCATCGGAAAGGCCGTGCAGGGCAATCATTTCGCCAAATGCGCCGTGGAAATCGCACTGCTCGACGCGATGGGGAAACGCACGGGGCTGGCCCTCTCAGAACTCCTGGGCGGCCGCCAGCATGACCGGTTGCCGGTCGCATGGACCCTTGCGAGCGGCGAGACGGCCCGCGACATCGAAGAGGCCGAGGGGATGCTGGCCAGGCGTCGACACAACATCTTCAAGCTGAAGATCGGAAAAGGCGACCCGCGGGCCAACATTGCCCATGTCGCCGCCATCAAGCGCGCGCTCGGCGAGCGGGCCAGCGTCCGGGTCGACATCAACCAGGCCTGGAGCGAGGCGACGGCCTCGGCCATGCTGCCCCTGCTGCGCGATGCCGGTGTGGACCTGGTCGAGCAGCCGATTGCGCTGCGCAACGTCAGGGGCCTGGCCCGGCTGGCCCGCGAAAGCTCGGTCGCGATCATGGCTGACGAGGCCCTGCATGGGCCCGAAAGCGCCTTCAACATCGCGCAGCAGGCCGGCGCCGATGTGTTTGCGATCAAGATCATGCAGTCGAGTGGGCTCTTCGCGGCCGGCAAGGTCGCCGCCATCGCCGAAGCCGCAGGCATCGGCCTCTACGGCGGCACCATGCTCGAAGGCGGTGTCGCGACCGCAGCCTCGGCCCATCTGTTCTCGACCTTCGCCAAGCTCGAATGGGGAACCGAGCTGTTCGGACCGCTGCTGCTGACCGAGGAGATCCTGGAAGAGCCGCTCGACTACAGCGAGTTCAGCCTGGCCGTCCCGACCGGCCCCGGTCTCGGGATCGCGCTCGACGAGTGCCAGATCAGCCTCTTCCGGCGCGACCGCGCCGAGCGCAGCATCCATGTGGTGCCGCGGCTGATGACGGGGTCCTGAGCGATGCTGTTCCAGGTCCAGATGGAGGTTCGCATTCCCCATGATCTGCCGGCCGAGACGGCGGATACACTGAAGAAGGCCGAGCGCGAGCGGGCGCATGCGCTCCAGCGCGAGGGCAAATGGCGGCATCTGTGGCGTCATGCCGGCCGCTATGCCAACACCTCGATTTTCGATGTCGAGGGGGCGCAGGAGCTTCACGACATCCTGTCGACGCTGCCGCTGTTCCCCTTCATGGAGATCGGCGTCACGCCACTCTGCCGACACCCGTCGTCGATCCACGACGACGACCGCTGAAAGTCAACGCTGACAGAAGATCACGTTCAAAACGCGAGGGAAACGCCATGCCTGCCAATCTGATGACCAAAGCCCAGATGAAGGAACTCGCCGAGGAGGCCTCCGGCCTCAAGCAGAGCGGTGGCGACGCCCGGGTCAAGGAGATCGCCAACCGGCTGCTCTATCGCCTGATGCAGGTGATCGACGAATGCGACGTCTCGATGGAGGAGTTCTGGGCCGGCATCGGCTTCATCGCCCAGACCGGCAAGAACAACGAGTTCGGCCTGCTCGTGCCGGGCGTCGCACTCGAGCACTTCCTCGACCTGCGCCTCGACGAGGCGGAGAAGAAGGCCGGCATCAAGGGCGGCACGCTGCGCACGATCGAAGGCCCGCTCTATGTCGCCGGCGCGCCACTGTCGAAGGGCGAAGCCCGCATGGACGACGGCACCGATCCGGGCGAGCCCTTCGTCATCGAAGGCCAGGTGCGCGGCGAGGACGGCAACATCATCGCCGGCGCCATCGTCGATCTCTGGCACGCCAATTCGAAGGGTGGCTATTCCTTCATCGATGGCGAGCAGGCACCCTACAACCTGCGCCGCCGCATCGAGACCGACGAGAAGGGCCGCTATCTCGCCCGCTCGATCGTGCCCAACGGCTATGGCTGTCCGCCGCTGAGCTGCACCCGCAAGGCGATGAACCTGATGGGCCGCCATGCCGAGCGGCCGGCGCATGTGCACTTTTTCGTCTCGGCGCCGGGCTACCGGAAGCTGACCACGCAGTTCAACTTCACCGGCGACAAGTATCTCTATACCGACTTCGCCTTCGGGACCCGCGAAGAGCTCGTCGTGACCCTGGAGCGTGTCACGGACGCCAACGAGATCCGCAATGCGGGCTTCAACCGCCCCTTCGCGCGTGCGACCTTCGATGTCGTGATGACGAAGGAGCGTGCCGGCGCGCCGAAGACCGAGGTCGCCCGCGAGCACGTGATCGCCGCCTGAGCCAGACCGGGCCGGTTCGCGCCGCCAGCCGCGAACCGGCCGCCGCGACAACGAGAATAGCAGGGGAAGACGCGCCATGTCCGAAGCATTGATCGAGCGCTTGCAGGGGTCCGTCCAGCACGACGCCACGACCAACCACTACCGCTGCCGCCGCGACATCTTCACCGACCCCGAGCTGTTCGAGGTCGAGATGCGGCACATCTGGGAAGGCAACTGGGTCTATCTCGCCCATGAGAGCCAGATCCCCAACAACAACGACTACATCACCGGCTATATCGGTCGCCAGCCCATCGTCATCAGCCGGGATCGCAACGGGCAGCTGACCTGCTTCCTCAACGCCTGCTCGCATCGCGGCGCGATGATCTGCCGGCACAAGCGCGGCAACAAGTCGACCTATACCTGCCCGTTCCATGGCTGGACCTTCAGCAACACCGGCAAGCTGCTCAAGGCCAAGGATCCGGACGGCGCGGGTTATCCCGACAGCTTCAACAAGAACGGCAGCCACGACCTGCAGAAGGTGGCGAAGTTCGCCAATTACCGCGGCTTCCTGTTCGGCTCGCTCAACGCCGACGTGAAGAGCATCGAGGATCACCTGGGCGAGTCGCGCAAGATCATCGACCTGATCGTCGACCAGTCGCCCGACGGGCTGGAGGTGCTGCGGGGCAACTCGCAATACATCTATGACGGCAACTGGAAGCTCCAGGCCGAGAACGGGGCCGACGGCTACCATGTCTCGTCGGTCCACTGGAATTACGCCGCCACCACCCAGGCCCGCAAGGCCGCGACGACGCAGGACGACATCCGCGCCATGGATGCCGGCGGCTGGGCCAAGAAGGGCGGCGGGTTCTACTCCTACGAGCACGGCCATCTGCTGCTCTGGACCAACTGGACCAATCCCGAGGATCGCCCCAACTGGGACCGCCGCGAGGAACTGACGGCGCAGTTCGGCAAGGCCCGCGCTGACTGGATGATCGAGAAGAGCCGCAATCTCTGCCTCTACCCGAACGTCTTCCTGATGGACCAGTTCTCCTCGCAGATCCGGATGTACCGGCCGATCTCCGTCGACAAGACCGAGGTCACGATCTACTGCATCGCGCCCCGGGGCGAGAGTGCGGCGGCCCGTGCCCACCGCATCCGCCAGTATGAGGATTTCTTCAACGCCTCGGGCATGGCGACCCCCGACGACCTGGAGGAGTTCCGCTCCTGCCAGATCGGATACGGGGCGCGGCACGCGCAGTGGAACGATCTCTCGCGCGGCGCGACGCATTGGATCGAGGGCGCCGACGACGATGCGAAGTCGATCGACATGGCGCCGCTCCTGTCGGGTGCGCGCACCGAGGACGAGGGCCTCTTCGTCATCCAGCACGCCTATTGGCGCGACGCGCTGATCGAGGGGCTGAAGAAAGAGGCCGCCGAGGGCTTCCGACAGGCCGCCGAGTAGCGCGCCCGCCCGATCCGGGCGGGCGGTCCCTGCCCGGCCCGGATCGGATGCCTGACCGTCCAACAACAAGGCGAACACCGCCACCCGCCAAGGGGAGGATTCCCATGTCGCTCGCATTCCAGATGAAGACCCGGCCGCAGACGGTCAACCTCGAAGAGGTGCAGACGTTCCTCTATGCGGAGGCCCGTGCACTGGACGACCGCGAATGGGACGCCTGGCTCGCCTGCTATGCGCCCGATGCCACGTTCCACATGCCGGCCTGGGACGACGACGACCTGCTGACGGAAGACCCGCAGCGCGAAATCTCGCTGATCTACTATGGCTCGAAGCAGGGGCTTGAGGATCGCGTCTTCCGCATCCGCACCGAGCGCTCCTCGGCGACGTCGCTGCCCGAGCCGCGCACCTCACACAACATCTCGAATGTCGAGATCGTCGAAGAGACGGCGGGCCAGTTGAAGGTGCGGTTCAACTGGTTCAACCTGAGCTACCGGTACAAGACCACCGATACCTATTTCGGGACGTCGTTCTACACGATCGACACGAGCGGCGAGTGCTGGCTGATCAAGGCCAAGAAGGTGGTGTTCAAGAACGATTACATCCACCACGTCGTCGACATCTATCACATCTGACGGGGCCGAGACCCGTTATACCCGGCGTGCTGCAAGGCTCGCGGACGGACTCCAGCCCGAGGCTGGTGTCCTGCAACCGCGGCTGCGCGCGACGCGGCAATGACACAGGAGAGGATAGCGCCATGACCAACAGGATCGCGCTCACGTTCGAGGATGGCGTGACGCGCTTCATCGAGGCGCGGGCCGGCGAACTCGTCGCCGATGCTGCCTATCGCGAGGGCGTGAACATTCCGATGGACTGCCGCGACGGCGCCTGCGGGACCTGCAAATGCCGCTGCGAGCAGGGCGACTATACGCTCGGCAGCTATATCGAGGACGCCATGACCGAGGACGAGGCCGCCGCGGGCTATGTCCTCACCTGCCAGATGAAAGCGCAGAGCGACTGCGTGATCCGCATCCCCGCCTCGTCGGCCGCCTGCAAGGTCAAGCCCGGCGCGCTCGCGGCCACCATGGTCGAGGCGCGCAAGCTCTCGCCGACCACGATCGGGTTCACGGTCGCGGTTCAGGACAAGGCCGCGCTGTCCTTCCTGCCTGGGCAGTACGTCAACGTCTCCGTGCCGGGTACGACGCAGACACGCTCCTATTCGTTCTCGTCGATGCCGAAGGCCGGCGCGGTCGAGTTCCTCGTCCGCAACATCCCCGGCGGGCTGATGTCGTCCTATCTGGCCGAAAGAGCCGGCCCCGGGGACGCGCTGACGATCACCGGGCCGATCGGCTCCTTTTATCTGCGCGAGGTGAAGCGCCCCGTGCTGCTCCTGGCGGGCGGCACGGGCCTCGCCCCCTTCCTCGCGATGCTGGAGGTCCTGCAGGCGTCGGGCACGCAGCAGCCGGTCCACATGATCTATGGCGTGACCAACGACGCCGACCTCGTCGAGGTCGACAAGCTCCACGCCTTCGCCAAGGCGATCCCGGGCTTCACCTTCGCGACCGTGGTCGCCGATGCGGCCAGCGATCATCCGCGCAAGGGCTACGTCACGCACCACCTGCCCGACGCGGCGCTGCATGGCGGCGATGTCGACCTCTATCTCTGCGGCCCGCCACCGATGGTCGACGCCGTCCGGGCCTTTCTCGACACGCGGGGCCTCAGCCCCGCGAGCTTCCATTTCGAGAAGTTCTCTCCCTCGGAGGCCGGCAAGTGACCCTGCAAGCGACGACGCCGCGTTTCGCCGGCAAGAGCATGGTCGTGACGGGGGCGGCCCAGGGCATCGGGGAGCAGGTCGCCGTCACGGCGGCACGGGAGGGCGCGCGCCTTCTGCTCGTCGACCGCTCTCCTCTGGTCGAAGAGGTGGCGAAGCGGATCGTCGAGGACGGCGGCCAGGCCATCGCCATGACGGCCGACCTGGAAACCTGGAGCGGCAACCAGCAGGTGATGGACAAGGCGCAGCGCACTTATTGTGCCATCGACGTGCTGATCACCAATGTCGGCGGCGCGATCTGGATGCGCCCGTTCGAGCGCTTCGACGAGCGCCAGATCGAGGCCGAGATCTCCCGCTCGCTGTTTCCGACCCTCTGGGGCTGCCGCGCCGTGCTGCCCTACATGCTCGAGCAGGGGCGGGGCGCGATCGTCAACGTCTCGTCGATCGCGACCAAGGGCATCAACCGCGTGCCCTATTCCGCCGCCAAGGGCGCGGTGAACGCGCTCACCGCTTCGCTGGCTTTCGAGGTCGGCGGCAAGAACATCCGCGTCAACGCCGTGGCGCCGGGCGGCACGACGGCGCCGCCGCGCAAGGTGCCGCGCGGCACCGATCCGCTGACCGAGCAGGACAAGCGCTGGATGCAACAGGTCGTCGATCAGACGGTGCAGTCGAGCCACATGAAACGCTATGGTCTGCTGCGGGAGATGGCTGCCGCGATTCTGTTCCTCGCCTCCGACGCCGCCTCCTACATCACGGGCACGGTGCTGCCCGTGGGCGGCGGCGACCAGGGCTGAGCCGGCAACGAGAGACAATGACCATGCGCCCCGTCGTCATCGCCGTCGCCATCACCGGTTCCGTGCCGCGCAAGAAGGACAATCCGGCGCTGCCGGTGCTGCCCTCGGAGCAGATCGAGTCCACCCACGCCGCTTTCGAGGCCGGGGCGAGCCTCGTCCATATCCATGTGCGCAACGACGACGAGAGCCCGTCCTCGGATCCGGACCGCTTCGCCGCCGTGCAGGAGGGCGTGCGCAAGCACTGCCCCGGCATGATCGTGCAGTTCTCGACGGGCGGGCGCGGGCGCGATCCCGCGGCGCGCGGCCTCTCCCTGGTCCACCGGCCGGACATGGCGTCCCTATCGACCGGCTCGGTCAACTTCCCGACGATCGTCTACGAGAACCATGCCACCCTGGTCGTCGACCTGGCGACGCGCATGAAGCAGTTCGACATCGCCCCGGAGATCGAGATCTTCGACCTCTCTCACATCCATGGCGCGCGCCGCCTGATCGAGGCCGGTCTGATGTCGGCCAAGCCCCATGTCCAGTTCGTCATGGGCGTTCAGAACGCCATGCCCGCCGACGAGCGGCTGCTCGACATCCTGCTCGAGGAGACGCGCCGCGTGATCCCCGGGGCGACCTGGACCGCGGCCGGCATCGGGCGGGAGCAGGCCCGGGTGATGGGCTGGGCGCTGGCGCGCGGCGCCGATGCGGTCCGCACCGGCCTGGAAGACAACATCCGCGTCAGCAAGGACAGGCTCGCCAGCGGCAATGCGGAACTCGTTTCGATCGCCGCCGAGCTGATCGCGCGTCATGATGGGCGCCCCGCCACGCCTGCCGAGGCGCGGGCCCGCCTCGGGCTGCGCGCCGTCTGATCGCCTCGCTGCATGACACCGTTCGAGCCGTTCAGCCCTCATCGCCCGACGCTCGCCGAGATCATCCGCGACATCGGGCCCGTGCAGCTCGCCACGGGCCTCGTCGCCTTCCTGTTCGGCGCGACCGGCGCGCTGGCCATCATTCTCGCGGTGGGCACAGGCGGCGGCCTGAGCGAGCGGGAGCTGGCGTCGTTCGTCTTCGGCGTCTTTGCCATCAACGGCGTGCTGACACTCGTGATCGTCTGGCTCTACCGCCAGCCGCTCTGCCTGTTCTGGACCATTCCCGGCACCGTGCTGATGGGGCCGGCCCTGACTCATATGAGCTTTGCCGAGGTGGTCGGCGCCTTCTGGGTCACCAGCCTGCTCGTGCTGGCGCTGGGCTGGACGGGGCTGGCGCGAACCGCGATGCGGCTCATCCCCATGCCGATCGTGATGGCGATGGTGGCCGGTGTCTTCCTGAAATTCGCGCTCGACATCGTGCGCTCGCTGCACGGCGATGTCGCCGTCGCAGGCACGATGGTGGCGGCGTTCTTCGGGCTCACCGCCTGGACGAGTGCCCAGCGCCTGATGCCGCCGATCATCGGCGCGCTGCTGGTGGGCGCCGCCGTCGCGGTCGCCACCGGCCGCTTCGCCGGGGCGGAGCTGGGCGGGCTGCAGATCGTCGAGCCTGTCTTCACCATGCCGGTCTTTTCGGCGCCTGCGATGATCGAGCTGGTGATCCCGCTCGCGATCACGATCATCTTCGTGCAGCATGGGCAGGGCCTTGCAGTCCTGACCCAGGCCGGACATCCGCCGCCGCTCAACGCGGTCACCATCATGGCCGGGTTCGGCGGGCTGCTCAGCGCCGCGGTCGGAGCGGTCGGGACGTCGCTCACCGGCCCCACCAACGGCCTCGTCACCGCGACGGGCCCGCACGCGAAGCATTACGCGACGGCGATCGTCACGGCGCTGATCGCCATCCTGTTCGGCCTGCTGGCGCCGACCTTCACCCGGCTGATGCTCGCGGCCCCCAAGGAGCTGATCCTGACGCTCGGCGGCCTCGCCATGCTGCGGGTTCTGCTGGGCGCCTTCACAGCCGCCTTTCGCGGGCCCTTCGCCTTCGGCGCGCTGATCTGCTTCGTCGTGACGGTCGCCGACCGGCCCGTCCTCAACATTGGCGCGGCTTTCTGGGGGCTGGTCGCCGGCCTCGCCGTCTCCTGGCTGCTGGAGCGCGCCGACTTCACGGCAGCGACCTGATACCTGATCGCGACCTTCCGTAGCGCAAGACTGCCAAGGAGCCCGGCCATTGCGCCGGAAATTCTCCCGTTTTACCTGCGCCTGCCCAGCCGTATACCTTGCGGGTATCAAAGTAGACGCAATCGATCCTGTCTTTCGAGAAAAGCGCTCCCTAACCTCAGCAACGGGAAGAAACGCGCGCGAGAAGGAGGGGGTCACATGTGCAGACCATCCGCTCCCGGCCGCGAAGATCGCGCAACCGATTGCAGGAGGAACAGCCATGTCACATTCGAACCCGTTTTCCGTCCCGACCAGCCGGCGTCGCTTTCTCCTGGGGGCGGCCGCCGTCACGACGGGCGCAGCCGCGTTCCGCTTCCCCACGCCGGCGATCGCACAGGGCGCGCCGCTGAAGGTGGGCTTCATGCTGCCCTATTCGGGCACCTTCGCGAAGCTCGGCAAGTTCGTGGATGACGGCTTTCGCCTCTATGTCGAGCGCCAGGGTGGCTCGCTCGGCGGTCGGCGCATCGAGTTCGTCCAGGTCGACGACGAGTCCAAGCCCGAAAGCGCGACGGACAACATGAACCGCCTGGTCGGGCGCGAGAAGGTCGATCTCGTGGTCGGCACCGTGCATTCCGGCGTGGCGATGGCGATGGTGAAGGTCGCCCGCGACACCAATACCCCGCTGATCATCCCCAATGCCGGCGTCAACGAGGCGACCGGCCCGATGTGCGCCCCGCACATCTTCCGCACCTCCTTCTCCAACTGGCAGGTCTGCCAGCCGATGGGCAAGGTGATGTTCGACGAAGGCCGCCGCAACGCCGTCACCATCACCTGGCGCTATGCGGCGGGCGCCCAGATGGTCGACGCGTTCAAGGAGGGCTTCACGCGCGCCGGCGGCGCGATCGTCGAGGATCTGGCGCTGCCCTTCCCCGAGGTCGAGTTCCAGGCGCTGATCACCCGCATCGCCACCCTCAAGCCGGATTCCGTCTTCGCCTTCTTCGCCGGCGGCGGCGCGGTCAAGTTCGTCAAGGACTATGCGGCCGCCGGCCTCAACCGCACCATCCCGCTCTACGGCGCCGGCTTCCTCACCGACGGCACGCTGCCGGCCCAGGGCGCGGATGCAAACGGGATCAAGACCACGCTCCATTATGCCGACAACCTCGACAACCCCGCCAACCGCGCCTTCCTCGAAGCCTTCAAGGCCAAGACCGGCCAGGACGGCGACATCTACGCCGTCCAGGGGTGGGACGCGGCGGCGCTGCTCGCGGAGGGTCTGAAGGCGACGAAGGGAGACTGGTCGGCGCGGACGCAGGCCACGGCCGCGATGCGCGCGGCCCGGATCGACAGCCCCCGCGGGCCGCTGTCCTTCAACCGTGCCGGCAACCCCGTCCAGAACGTCTATCTGCGCGAAGTCCGCAATGGCCGCAACGAACTGGTCTCCATTGCCGGACAGGCGGTCGACGATCCGGCGCGCGGCTGCCGCATCCAGGCCTGACCGCGGCTGCCTGTCGTCCCCAGCCGCCACTCGGGGCGCGCGAGCCGGTCACGGTCGATGCGCCCCCTTTTCTTCCGCCCCACGGAGATCCGCGATGGACGCGATCACCTTCGCCGTTCAGTTGCTGAACGGCGTGCAGTACGGCCTCGTGCTGTTCCTCGTCGCCAGCGGGCTGACGCTCGTTTTCGGCATTCTCGGCGTCATCAACCTCGCCCATGGCGCGTTCTACATGCTGGGCGCCTATCTGGCCTGGGCGATCTCGGCCTATACCGGCAGCTTCGCGCTGGCGATCGTCGGCTCGCTGGTGATCTCCTTCCTGCTCGGGATCGCGCTCGAGGAAATCTTCGTCAAGCGCATGATCGGGCGGGACCATCTGGCCCAGGTCCTCCTGTCCTTCGGGCTGATCCTCGTGATCGACGAGGTGCGCCAGATCGTCTTCGGCAAGGACGTGCATTCGGTCATGCCACCGGAGTGGCTGCGCGGCTCGATCCAGCTCACCGAGGTGCTGTCCTACCCGGTCTACCGGCTGGCGCTCTGCGTCGCCTGCCTCATCCTCGCGGCCGTGATCTTCTACGTGATCCAGAAGACCCGCCTGGGCATGGTCATCCGGGCCGGCGCCGAGAACCGCGACATGACACGTGCGCTCGGCATCCCGTTCGACGTGGTCAACCGCTACGTCTTCGCCGGCGGCATCGCGCTCGCCGCGCTGGGCGGCAGCCTCGTCGCGCCGGTCTCCACCGTCTTCCCCGGCATGGGCGACGGCATGCTCATCCTGTCCTTCGTGGTGGTCGTGCTGGGCGGCATCGGCTCGGTGGCGGGGGCCGCGATCGGTGCCCTTCTGATCGGCCTCACCGACACCTTCGGCAAGGTCTTCTTCCCGCAGATCTCGTCGATCCTGATCTATGTGCTGATGGCCGGCGTGCTGCTCTGGCGGCCCAACGGCCTGCTCGGCAAGGCCTGAGGAGGCTTCCATGACCCGCTCCCCCTCCGCCACCACGTCACTGCTCGTTGTCCTGCTGGGGCTGGCGGTCGCGCTGCCCTTCGTGGCGCCGGGCTACTATGTCCAGTTCGCCTCCAAGGCGGTCCTGATGGCGATGCTGGCGCTCTCGCTCAACCTCGTCGTCGGCTATGGCGGCATGGTCAGCATGTGCCACGCCGCCTTCTTCGGGCTGTCCGGCTACATGCTCGGCTTCATGACGGCCGATGACGCCGGCGCGAGCGTCTGGCTCGCCCTGCCCGCGGCGGTCCTCGTCGTGGCGGCCGTCGCGGCGATCATCGGCGCGCTGTCGCTGCGGACCCGGGGCATCTACTTCATCATGGTCACGCTCGCCTTCGGCGAGATGCTGTTCTACCTCTTCCACGACACCAAGATCGGTGGCGGATCGGACGGGCTCTACATCTATTTCAAGCCGGAGTTCGCCATCGGCGGGCTGGTGCTGCTCGATCTCGAGAATGCCAGGACCTTCTACTATGTCGCGCTCGGCTGCCTCGTCGGTGCGGCGCTGCTGGTGCAGGCGCTGGTGCGCTCGCCCTTCGGCCATGCGCTGGCGGCGGCGAGGGACAATGAGCGCCGCGCGCTCTCGCTCGGCTTCCCCGTCTTCCGCATCCGCCTGCTCGCCTTCGTCCTGTCGGCGATGATCGCGGCCGTGGCCGGGTTCTTCTCCGCGGCGCAGTTCGGCTTCGTCGCCCCGCAGCTGCTCGGCTGGCACCTGTCGGCCAGCGTGCTGGTGATGGTCGTGCTCGGCGGCATGAGCTCCGTCCTGGGTCCGATCATCGGCGCGATCGCGCTGCTGGGTCTCGAGGAGGTGCTGAAGTCGACCTTCGAGCACTGGAAGCTGATCAAGGGCCTCATCGTCATCGCCCTCGTCTTCGCGCTGCCCGGCGGTGTCCAGCAGCTGGCCGCGATGATCGTGCCGCGCAAGGCCGCGGGCGGGCGCGACGCCGAGACACCCGAGGTCCAGCCGCACAGCCCCAGGGCGTCCGAGCCCAGGGCACCCGAGGTCACGCGTTCCCCCATCGTGAAGGAGGCCGTCTCCCATGTCTGAGGTCATGCTCAAGGCCACGGCGCTGGAGAAACGCTATGGCGGGCTCAGGGCGGTCTCCGGCGTCTCGATCGACGTCCACCGCGACGAGGTCCATGCGGTGATCGGGCCCAACGGCGCCGGCAAGTCGACCCTGGTCAACCTGCTCTCGGGCGACACGCCGGTGACGTCCGGGGCCGTGCTGCTGCGCGACCGGGACATCACCGCCCTGGCGCCCGACCGGCGCGCCATGGCCGGCGTCGGCCGCTCCTACCAGAAGACGACGATCTTCGCGGGATCGACGGTGTTCGAAAACGTCAGGCTCGCGGCGCAGGCCCATGGCGGCCAGCCTCTGCGGCTGTTCGGATCGGCCTCCCGCGACGCCAACGTCAACGCGCGCGCCGCGGCGGCGATCGCGGAGGTGGGGCTGGCGAGCCGGCGCGACACCGTCGCGCGCTTCATGAGCCATGGCGAGCAGCGCCAGCTCGAAGTCGCCATGGTGCTGGCCACCGAACCCAAGGTGATCCTGCTCGACGAGCCCCTCGCCGGGATGGGCCATGCCGAGGCGGCGCGGATGATCGACATCATCCGCCGTCTCAAGGACGGCCGCGCCGTGCTCCTGGTCGAGCACGACATGGACGCCGTCTTCGCGCTGGCCGACCGGCTGACCGTGATGGCGGACGGGCAGGTCATCGCCTCGGGCGACCCGGCCCATGTCCGCAGCCATCCGGCGGTGCGGGCCGCCTATCTCGGTCCTGAACAGGAGATCGCGGCATGAGCGCACTTCTCGCCATCAACGATCTGCGCAGCTTCTACGGCGTCAGCGAGGCGCTCCATGGCGTCAGCCTGAGCGTGTCGCGCGGCGAACAGATCGCCCTGATCGGCCGCAACGGCATGGGCAAGACCACCCTGCTCAAGTCGATCGTCGGCCTGCTCGCCGATCGGCGCGGCGACATCGTCTTCGCCGGCACCAGCGCCCTCAGGGCCAAGCCCGAGGACATCGCCCGCCGTGGTCTGGCCTATGTGCCCGAGGGGCGCGGCGTGTTCGGCTCGCTGTCGGTGGTCGAGAACCTGATCATGGCCGCCCGCGCCGGCGTGTCGGGCTCGCGGCGCTGGACCATCGACCGGGTCTTCGAGGTCTTTCCCCGGCTGCACCAGCGCCGCGCCAATGGCGGCCACCAGCTCTCGGGCGGCGAGCAGCAGATGCTCTCCATCGGCCGCGCGCTGATGACCAATCCCGACCTGATCCTGCTCGACGAGGCTACGGAGGGGCTGGCGCCCCTGATCGCTCAGGAGATCTGGCGCACGCTCGGCATCATCCGTGACGAGGGAATCGCCACCATCGTGGTCGACAAGGACCACCGTTCTCTGGCCAAGGTCGCCGACCGCATGCTGGTGATGTCCAAGGGCGAGATCGCTTTCGACGGGACGCCGGCGCGGCTCGCGTCGGACCCCTCCATCCTCGAAAAGCATCTGGGCGTCTGATCCGATGCCCTTCGTCCAGGCGACAGGCGCCACGCTGTTCGTGACCGAGGCCGGCGCGCCGCATGCGCCGCCGATCCTGTTTTCCAACTCGCTCGGCACGACGCACCGGATGTGGGACGCGATCGTCGACGAGTTCGCGGTCGACTTCCGCTGCATCCGCTACGACACGCGCGGGCATGGCGCCTCGACCTTCGACGGGCAGGCCTTCGAGATCGCCACGCTGGCCGACGACGTGGTCGCGTTGCTCGACAATCTCGGGCTGGAGAGCGCTCACATCGCGGGACTGTCGCTCGGCGGCATGACCGGTCAGGCGCTGGCCATCCGCCATCCCCGGCGCGTCCGGAGCCTCATGCTGATGGCGACCGCAGCGCATCTGCCCAGCCAGGCCGCCTGGGCCGACCGCGCCGCGCTGGTGCGCCGCGAGGGCACGCAGGCGATCGTCGAAGCGACGCTGCAGCGCTGGTTCACGCCGGCGATCGTCGCGGCGGCGCCGCCCGCGCTGATGCGGGTCAAGGAGGAGTTCGTCGCGATCGACCGCGAGGGCTACGCCGCCTGCTGCGAGGCGATCGGCGCGATGGATCTGAGGCCCGAGCTCGGCCGCGTCACCGCGCCGACGGCCATCATCGCCGGACATGACGACCCCGCCACGCCGGTGGCGATGATGCTGGAGATCGCCGCCGGCATCCGCCATGCGACGCTGACCGTCATGCCGGACTCCGCGCATCTCCTGGCGGTTCAGCGGCCCGCCGCGACCGCGGCGCTCCTGAGAGCCTTCCTCACGAAGCTCTGACGGCGAGGTTGGGGACGTCTCTTCGCTCAGTGCTGCGTGCGCCGCAGCAGGGCGGTGTCATAGCCCAGTGCCTGGACCCGGGTCACGAGCGCCGCATATTGCCGCGGGCTGAGCCGCTGGCTGCGCGTCAGGATCCAGAGATAGCGCCCGGAGGGCTCGCCGACGATCGACCAGGCGTAGTCATCGGCCCGGTCGAGGACCCAGTAGTCCCCTTCGATCGGCCAGAAGAAGGTCACCTTGAGCTTTGCGCCGTTCGAACCCTCGACGACACGGGCGGTGGCGTCCGCCGTCCTGACAGGGCCGGTCGGACTGCCCTGCCGGCAGGCATTGACGACCGCGATCGTGCCGTCGGGCTTTGCGGCATAGCGCGCCGTGACGGCTTCGCAGCCCTTCTGGAAGCTCGCATCATAGCGGGCCTGCTCGTACCAGGTGCCGCCATAGCGGCCGAGTTCCACCGGCTTGCGGGGCTGCGGGACGTTCGGGTTTCCAACCGCCCCTGTGTCGAGGGGATTGCAGGCGGCCAGCGCCAGGCCCGATGTCGTCAGCAGCGCAAGCAGGGAGATCTTCATCGAAAGTCCTCGGTGGTGGTGACCGGCCAACGCCGGGAGGAGCGCGCTGTTCCGGAGCCGGACCCCACTGGCTTCCCACGCGTGATCGGCCGTCCGCAAGACCCGGCGGCCGTCAGGCCCGGCAGCGTCCGTCCCGGGATGAGGCTGCCGTCCCGCCGGGCCATGGTCGAGCAGGCCATGACCGTCTCCGGGACGGCGCGGACCGGGCCCGGCTAGGACCGCCCCGGCCGGGCCGGACCGACGACGACGGCCTCGCAGATTCCGTCGAGCGCAGCCGGCCGATGTTCGACGCCATGCGGGACGACGATGAACTCGCCCTCCTCGACGATCTCCTCGCGGTCCCGGAACGCCATCAGCAATCGGCCCTTGTGAACGAAGATCAGCTTGTCGCTGTGCAGGTCGAACTGCCAGGCCGAGGTGCCCGCGAAGCGGGTAAGGCCAATCGGCATGCCGTTGACCTGGCCGGAGACGAGCGCGTCACCAGCCGTCGGCAGGGCCGCGAAGGAAGCCGCGAGGTTCTTCTTGCTGAAGGGCGAGAGATGATTGTTCAGCCGCGCGACGTCGCGGATGATGGCGGCAAGCTGGTCCGGCACGGAGACACCATCGGCCGGGTATTTTCCCTCCAGCGCCGCGGTGCCGATGGTGAAGCCGGCCGCCCCGGCCTGCTTGACGATGGCGATGCGTTCGGGCGTGTCGATCGAGCCGGCGATGTAGACGGGCTTGGCGACGGCGGCGCAGACGGCCTGCATCAGGGCCGGCACATCGCCCTTGAAGCGATAGGCCAGCAGATCGAGCCCGTGGACGCCATCATGGGCGGCGAGCGCCCTGGCGCTCTCGACGATGTCCTCCAGGCTGCCTTCGAGGACGCTGGGATGGCCGACGATGCGGCCGGGAAACGGGCAGTACTGGATCCGGGAGCCGGCGATGACGGGCAGGACGTCCTCGGCGCGGGTGCCGCCGAGCAGCACGTCGACCCCGATCTCCAGCGCCGCCCTGGCGGAGGCGATCTCGCTGGCGCGGTCCAGCGAGACGACCTCGAGATAGGATGTGGCCTCGCCCGCCTTGATCGCGGCGTTCAGCGCCTTCAGCTGCGCGATCGGCAGCCCGATGTCCTTGAAGCCGATATGCCGGACGCCGAGGCCGAGCGCCGTCTGCAGCTGGTCTGCCGCATCCTCGACCGTGCGGTCGTTGCGCGTCAGCATGAAGATGAAGCGAAGTCCCATGGTGCGGTCTTTCAGTTCGTGAGGCTCGTGGCCCGCGCGGCGACCAGCCGGTGCGCATAGGCCAGGGCAGTTTCCATGGAGGCGGCATCGGCAATGCCCTGACCCGCAATGTCGAAGGCGGTGCCGTGGTCGGGACTGGTGCGGACGAAGGGCAATCCCAGCGTGATGTTCACGCCCTTCTCGAGGCCGAGATACTTCACCGGGATCAGCCCCTGATCATGGTACTGCGCCACCACGACGTCGAAGCGGCCCTGGCGCGCCTGCATGAAGACGGTGTCGCCCGGCCAGGGACCGCTGGCGTCGATCCCCTCGGCCCGCGCGGCCGCAATGGCCGGCGCGATGATGCGGATTTCCTCGTCGCCGAAGAGCCCGCCCTCGCCGGCATGAGGGTTGAGCCCAGCGACCGCGATGCGCGGGACCGGGATCCCGAGTGCGATGCCGCCCTCATGCGCCAGTCTCATCGCCGACATCTGGGCGGCGAAATCCGCCTGTTCGATAGCGGTCCGCAGCGAGGTGTGGATCGTCACCAGCACGGTCCGGATCTCGTCATTGGCGAGCATCATCGCCACCCGCTCGGCGCCGCCATAATCGGCCAGGATCTCGGTATGGCCGGGATATTTGATGCCGGCCCGCGACAGCGCCTCCTTGTGGATCGGCGCCGTGACGATGCCGCTGACCTCGCCGGCCTTGGCGGCGGCGATCGCCGCCACGATCGCGTCGATCGCGGCCTGGCCGGAGACGGCGCTGATCTGGCCCAGCGGCGGCGGCTCCACGATGCGGCCGGCCTCGACCACGTCGATGCAGCCGGCCTTCGGCGTCTCCGCCTGCGGGCCGGCGACGCTGCGGATGGTCAGATCGAGGCCGAGCCGGCGGACAATGTCTGTCATCACGGCATGACTGCCATAGACGACGGCGCGATCGCCGCCCCGGGCGAGCGTCTTGGCGATGATCTCGGGCCCGATGCCGGAGGCATCGCCCATCGTGATCGCGAGTGGGGCCTGGCTGTTCATGGCGCTTCCCGAAGTCCTGATGCGCGGGGCGGGCGGAACTGCGCAACGGCGTCGCGCAGGGTCTGGTCGTCCCCGAAGCCCCCCGCCTTCATGGCGAGCAGCAGCGGCTGTCCCCGACGGTCGAGGGCGCGGCACAACGGGAAGCCCAGAGCAAGCTCGCGAAGGATCTCGAACTCGTCGATGCCCAGGCGCTGCAGGATGGCCCCCATCGTGTCCCCGCCGGTCGCGATGACGGCGGCGACGGCGCCTCCGTCGACCCTGTCCAGAGCGTCGTTTGCGAGGCGGTCCAGCACCGCAGCGGGATCGGCCTGACGGCTGTCCGGGCTCCGCAACACGGTGACGCCGGCAACCGCGCGCAAGGCGTCCGCCTGGCGGTGGCTCAGCGGATTGGCAGTGCCGACCACGACCAGGATCTCGCCACCGGCCAGCACCGCGGTCGCGGGCGGCGCGCTGCCCGGGGCCAGCCGACGCGCAAGCGCCTTCGCCAGGCCCGGGGAGCCGACCCAGAGGATTGTGCCGGGATCCGGCAGGGCTGCGACCTTTGCGTCGAGTTCGCCTTGTGTCTCGGCATCCAGCAGCATGACGTTTCCGATCGAGGCCGGAACGAGATCGGCCAGTGCCGAATGCCTCGCGGGATGGACGGGATCACGTCCATAGACGGTCTGGGAGACCGGAACGCCGTCGACGCGCTGGATGCCGCCGACCGTCGTGCGGCCCGCCTCTGGAAAGGCCGGCGCGAACACCAGCGTCGCGCGGCCGCTCGCCCGGAAGCAGGCTTCCAGCTCGATCGCGACATGGCCGCGCAGTGTCGAATCCACCGTTTTGTACAGGATGTCACGCGCCGATAGCGGAGCGGTCAGCGCTGCTACCCTCGCCGCGGCCTCCTGCGCCGGGACAGAGCGGGCGCCGCTGTCCACGGCCGTGACCGTCCGCTCCTGCCGCGGCAGCCGACCGCGACCGATCGATGCCGACAGGCCGCGCATGACGAAGGGACCGGCGCCATCGGCCGCGCTGGTCAGATCGTCGGCGAGGATGCCGAGGGTCGGGTGGTGTCCGCTTCTCATGAGGCCATCATGGGTCGCCGCCGATGGTGGGAAAAGCGATAGTTTCGCCGCACCACTGGTGATAGGAGATCACCGATGAAGCGGTCCGACCTTCCGTCTCTCGACGACCTCCGAGCCTTCGAAACGGTCGCCCGCCTCGGGTCCGTCCGCAAGGCCGCCGAGGCGCTGGCCCTGACCCATGGCGCCGTCAGCCGGCGTGTCGCCAAGCTCTCCGAGGATCTCGGCTTCGATCTGCTGGAGAGGGATGGGCGCGGCATCCGTCCTACGGCGGCCGGTCAGGCGCTGCACCAGACGGTCGGGCGCTGTTTTGGCGAGATCGGAGCAACAATCGAGGGGTTGCGCGCGACGCTGCAGCAGTCCGGCACGCTGGTCGTCTCCTGCGAGCCTTCGGTCGCGATGCGCTGGCTCATCCCCCGACTGCCCAGCTTCCAGGCGGCGCAGCCGGATGTCGCCGTGCATCTCTCGGTCGGTGGCGGCCCGGTCGAGTTCAGGCGCGACCGCATCGATCTCGCCATCCGCCGCCTGGATTTCGCCCTGCCCGAATCCTGGCATGTCCAGCGCCTGTTCGCGGAGCATGTGGGGCCGGTGATGAGCCCCGGTCTCGTCGCTGGCTTCTCGGCGGGACACTATCTCGCCCTGGGTTCCAAGACCCGCCCCGATGCCTGGCCGAACTGGCTGGCGGCCCATCCATCGGCCCGGCGGCCCAGCGAGATTCGCTACCTCGACCACCATTTCCTGGTCGTCGAAGCCGCCGCCGCCGGCCTCGGCGTGGCGATGAGCCCCCGCATTCTCGCGGTCGACGATATCGAGCGCCAGAGACTGGTCGCACCGGCCGGCTTCGATGCCGATGGCAGCCATTACGGTCTGATCCGGACCGGCGGGCTACCCCTTACCGAACAGGCGAGCGCGTTCTGCCAATGGCTGAAAGCGCAGGTCGGCAGCTTCGGCCGCTGACCTCTGCCGGCGCTTCCCAATGCCCGGCGGGATGCGCTACCCGAGAGCCCCAGCGGAACGGGGTGCGACCCGGCGCCCCCTTTGATCTGGTGAAAGTGCACCGCGACGTCGAAACGAGATTGTTGCTTTCACCATCGACGTCAGCACGTTGATGATCGTCGTATGGTCAGCCTGAAATTTGTCCGGCGCACGGTCGCTGGTCCGTTCGCTTTCCTATGGTGCCATGGCAAATTCCACGCCGCGGTCCAGTCGGCATCCAAGAACTGCAGCCCGCTGACTGGTGGCCTTGCCTTCCGGCGATGCCTCACTTACGGCGACGTCGCGAAGCGGCCGATATGAAATGGCTCGATCGGCGTGGTGGTCGATCCCGTCGCAATGAGTTCGGCCATGACGTCGTCCATGCCGGGACCGACCTGGAATCCGGCCCCGCAGAAGCCGAAGGCATGATAGAGGCCGAGGACCTTGGCGCGGACGACTGCGAATCCCAATTCCCGGCGATTGGCGAATGTCTGGTATTGGTGCTGAGCCCAATGCCGGCTAGTGGCGCACTACGGCTGAGGTTCGGGAACCGATCTGCATGGTTACTGCCGCAACGGCATGAAACACGCTGAGCCATCCGCTTTCAGTGCGGCGATCGATCGACGATCTGATGCGCGAGGATGATACGGCGTGGCGCGTCGGCGTCGATCATGCGAACGACCGCATCACCATAGGCCTGGTAGGGGATGCGCACGGATGACAGCCAGGGCGCGACCCAGGGGTTGAGCGGATTGTCGTCGAACCCCAGGAGCCGCGGCATGGCGCCGGGAGCCAGCCCGGCCTCGATCAGCCTGCGATGCGCGCCGAAGGCGATCATGTCGCTGGCGCAGATGAGCCCGGCCGGTGGCCTGCCGGCTGCGAGAAGATGGTCGGCGGCGCGGTAGCCGATTTCCAGATGCTCCGCGCCCTGCGTTGTCAGGAAACGCTCCGGCGGCACGGGCGCGCCCGCGTCCGCGAAGGCCTCGCCGATGCCGGCGATGCGGTCGATGGTCGCCGAGGAGGCGAGATGGCCATGGGCCACGGCGACGTCGCGAATCCCCTTGGCCAGCAGGAAGGCGGCGGCATCGCGTCCGGCCTGGCGGTTGTCGATGCCGATGAAGGGCTGGTCGTCGTCACCGGGGCAGCGCCGGTTGACGAAGACGAGCGGCTCGCCGGTCTCGATCATCGCGACCAGCTTCGGGCTCGCCACGGCGCCGAGCAGCACGGTGGCGCGCACCAGATGCGCGCGCATCTCGAGCAGGTATTCGTCCTGCAATTCGGCCTGGTCGTGGCTGTCGCACAGGGCCAGGACCAGGCCGCGGTTGCGCAGCGCGACCTCGACGGAGGCCGAAATCGCCGTCATCGCCGGGTTGGCGAGGTTGGCCGCGATCACCGCCACGAGCCGGCTCTCGCGCTGGCGCAGCGAGCGGCCGGCGCTGCTCGGCCGGTAGCCGAGCTCGGCGATCGCCGCCCTGACGCGCGCAACCGTCTCCGGCGAGGCCATGTTGGGCAGCCCGTTGACCACCCGCGAGACCGTCGCGATCGAGACCTGGGCGCGTGCCGCCACCGCGCGGATCGAGACGCCGCGATCGGCCGTCGCCGGCCGGCCGCGACGCGAAAGTCCGGTTTTGCCCGTCACCTGCAGCCCTCCGCCGAGATCGAACCCGGCCCCTTGATGTCTTGATCGAGTTGGTCTTATGATAAGTCAACGAAAACGTTTACGTGGCGCCAAACGATCACGGATCCAGGGAGGATCGACCATGAGGCTGGCCTTGCTCATCGGCGGCGCATTTGCCGCCGCCACACTGCTCTCCGCGCCGGCCAAAGCGCAGGAGCTCACGATCTGGCACGATCTCGGCGACAACGGGATCAAGTGGTTCCAGGCGGCCGGCGCCGAGTTCGCCAAGAGCCGGCCCGGCGTCACCGTCCGCTCCCTCTCCTACCCGACGGACCAGTGGTTCGGCCGGGTGATCGGCGCGCTCAACACCAACACGGCGCCGGACCTGATCTTCAACAATTACGAGCGCGTCATCCGCGTCGAGAGCCAGACCGGCAAGGTGATGGACCTGAAGCCGGTGCTCGGCCAGATCGCCGACAAGGCCTTCCTCGCCGAGGATGATCTGAGGGTCGCGACCTTCAAGGGCAAAATGATCATCCTGCCGGCGCAACGCGTGCAGATGGCGCTGGGCGTGCGCAAGAGCTGGCTCGACAAGACCGGCGAAAAATTCCCCGAGACCTGGGACGACGCCAAGCGGATCGCGACCAAGTTCCGCGATGCCGACCCCGACGGCAACGGCAAGGCGGACACCTTCGGCTTCGCGCTGCAGGCGGCCAAGCCGCGCGACCTGATCCACATGCTCGATCTCTTCACCTTCGGCAGCGGGCTGCGGCACACGCTGATCGATCCCGAGGGCAAGATCACGATCGACCAGCCCAAGCATGCGCTCGTGCTGGAGGAATTCCTCAAGACCTACTCCAGCTACAAGTTCGTCGCCCCCGACACGATCAACCACTCCTTCAACGAGATGTACCAGGTGATCGAGGGCGGCCGCGCCGGCATGTTCCGCGTCGGCGACTGGAACGTGCGCAAATGGGACGGCGCCAATGTCCTCAACGGCGATTTCGTCTCCGGTCCCTGGCCCCGCTTCGCCGCCGACGACCAGAACGCGGTGGTGATCGGCGGCATGCGCGGCGTTGCTGTGCCGGAGAACGCCCCCAACAAGGCGCTCGCGGTGGAGTTCGCCAAGTTCCTACTCGGCAAGGAGGCCCAGCAGGCCTCGCTCGAGCTGCTCGGCGCCGGCGTGCGCAAGGATCTCGACGTCTCGAAGCTGTCCGAGCGCCAGCAGTTCTTCGCGAAGGCGCAGGGCCGGCTCGTCGCCTACGACTTCCCGGAATCGATCCACACCTTCTATCCGGAGCTGGAGGCCGCCTTCCACCGCAAGCTGCTGGCCGGCCTCGCCAGCCCCCCGGCCGACTGGAAGCCCTTCATCGCCGAGACGGCGAAGGAAATGCGCGACCTGGCGGCCAAGCTCAAAGGCTGAGAGCGGCTTTCAACCCTCGCATGCGCCCGGGCGGGCCCGTCCCGCCCCGGCGTCCTCATCGCAACGGGCAGGCCGCGCGGCCTCGTTCTCCAGCCGGACACCCGAATGACCCGCCTCGCCCTGCCCCTGTCCGAGGAACGCCACGGCCTTGCCGGACGGCTGGACGAGGCCTGGCGGCACCGCATATTCTATCTCTTCGTCGCCCCCTTCGCGGCGCTGACGATCCTGTTCGGGATCTGGCCGATCCTGCTCTCGATCCAGGTCTCGTTCACGGCGTCGGCCAGCGCGCTCAAGCCGAGCCCGGTCTATGTCGGGCTGGCGAACTACGCGTCGGTGCTGGCCGATCCGATCTTCCTGGCCTCGCTGGCGCGGACGCTGCTCTACACCGCACTCTCCGTCGTGGCGAACCTCGCCTTCGCGCTGGCCTTCGCGACGCTGCTGGATTCGACGCTGCTGAAGCGGGGCAACCTGTTCTTCCGGCTCGCCATCTTCCTGCCGGTGGTGACGCCCGACGTCGCCGGCTACGTCGTCTGGCGCTGGCTCTACGACCGCTCCTTCGGCGCCATCAATGCGGGGCTCGAGCTCATCGGCCTGCCGGCCTTCGGGGGTCTCTCCAGCCCCAACACCGCGCTGTTGGCCGTGCTGATCGCCGAACTCTGGCACCATGCCGGCTTCTACGTGATCATCTTCCTCGCCAATCTCTCGATGCGCGACAAGGCGCTGGAAGAGGCGGCCCATATCGACGGCGCCACCACCTGGCAGCGCTGGCGCTATGTGATCCTGCCGCAGCTGCGGCCGGCCCTGCTGATCAACACGGTCTATGCGCTGATCCAGTTCCTCAAGACCTTCACCGTGGTCGTGGTGATGACCAAGGGCGGGCCCAGCGACCAGACCAATTTCGTCAGCTACTACGCCTACCAGCTCTTCGACCAGGGCCGTTATGGCGAGGCGACCGCCATGGCCTCGATCCTGTTCGCGATCGTCATCGGCATCTCGCTGACCGCCTTCCGCATCGGCGACCGGAGGCAGCCATGAAGGACGCCGCCGCCCCCTCCGGCACCCATTCGCCGCTGGCCCAGGTGGCGGCCTATGCCGTCGCCTCGACCGTCAGCCTGCTCTTCCTCTACCCCTACTGGTGGATGCTGGTGTCGGCCTTCCGCTCGACCCGCGAGATGCTGTCGGCGCCGCTGCGCCTGCTGCCGGAGCGGTTCGACCTGTCGATCCTGTCCGAGATCGCCAGCATCGGCGGCGTCGGCCTGTGGCGCTACGGCCTGAACTCGGTCGCGATCACCTGCGCCTCGACGCTGCTGGGGGTCACGGTGACGGCGCTGGGCGCCTATGCGCTGGTGCGCCGGCCGCGGCTGCCGGGTTTCTCGCTGCTGCGCTACGGCTTCCTGATCACCATCATGTATCCCTACATGCTGCTGGTGATCCCGGTCTATCTGGTGATGTTCAAGCTCGGGCTGCTCGGCAGCTATGCCGGCATCATCCTGTTTCTGGCGCTCGGGCCGATCCAGTTCTTCCTGTTCGAGCAGTTCTTCCGCGCCATTCCGCCCGAAGTCATCGAGGCGGCGGTGATCGACGGGGCGAGCGAGAGCCAGGTCCTGTTCAAGGTGGTGATGCCGATGGCCGCGCCCGTGGTGGCGACGGTGGCGATCATCACCTTCCTGCTGAACTGGGCCCAGTGGTTCCCGATCCTGGTGATCTCGCGCACGCCCGACACCTACACGCTGCCGGTGGCGCTGCTGTCGATGAACGGCGAACTCGGTGCGAATTTCCAGGGCATCATGGCGCTCTCGGTGATCACCACGCTGCCCGTGGCGGTGCTGTTCCTGATCGCCCAGAAGCGCGTGATGGAAGGCATGGCGGCAGGGGCGGTGAAGGGGTGAGAGAGGCGATGGGACAGGCGGCTCGACAGGTCGCGGCGGGCGATCCGCTCGAGGCGACATGGCGGCGCATCGAGGCGGCGCGGCTGCGCACGATCGGCTGGCTCGCCACGATGCAGGCCCCGGGCGCGCCGCGCGGCGTGATGCGGATCAGCGACCACCACGACGCCACGCGCTGGCCCGGCATGCTCCTGCCCGGCAGCTACAATGGGGTGATGGCGCTCGACCTGCTGGGCGGGCTGGACGACTACACCGCGGCCGACCGGGCAGCGCTGGTCGCCTGGTTCGAGCGCGCCCGCCTGTCGGATGGCCGCTTCCGCATCGCGGGCATGACGGATGACGCCGTCTTCAAGAAGCCGGACCTCGCCGAGACCTGGCGCTACATCGATTTCCACGTGACCAACTACACGCTGGGCGCGATCGAGGCTCTCGATCCCGACCGCAAGCCGGTCCTCGCCTTCGCCGAACCCTGGCTCGACACGCGGGAACTCGGCCACTGGCTGAGCCTGCGCGACCTGCGCGACCCCTGGCAGGAGGGCAACAACATCGTCAATCTCGGCAGCTTCTGGCTGCTGATGGCGCGCCATGGCGATGCGGCGGTGCAGGCACGGGTCGCGGCGGCCCTCGAACAGCTCTTCGCCTGGCATGACCGCCTGCAGGAGCCGAGCACGGGCTTCTGGGGCGTCGGCCAGCTCTCGGATCCGACCCGGCTGCTCCATGCCTTCGCCGGGTCGATGCACAATTTCCACCTCTGGTACGAGACGGGCCGGCCCCTGCCCTTCCAGGACAAGGCGGTCGACTATTGCCTGTCGCTGCCGCCGGCGATCGACAGCGCCTGCATCGATGTCGATGCGGTCGACGTGCTCGTGCATGGCCATGCCCTCCTCGGCGACCGCCGCGACGCGATCGCGCGCTGGTGCCTGACGCTGCTCGAGGCGCTGCTCGCCTTCCAGAATGCCGATGGCGGCTTCGCCGATGTCAGGGAGGGCGTGCGACGGCAGGATGGCTGGGTCCGGGGCTATGACGAGCCGCAGGGCCTGTCCAACAGCTTCGCCACCTGGTTCCGCTGGATCGCCATCGCGATGATCGCCGACCTGCTCTGGCCCGGGCGCCGGAACTGGCGGTTCCGGCGCATGGTCGGGATCGGCTACCGCCGGCAGCCGGCACGGTAA
>LNFM01001752.1_pt1 | contig 47990 bp, 46 predicted proteins | sample 596031 | NCBI WGS metagenome assembly LNFM01 (sample SAMN04254537, study PRJNA301005) | activated carbon metagenome | isolation source: dual media filters at the Ann Arbor, Michigan drinking water treatment plant | place: USA: Ann Arbor
ACGCGGCATTGCTGGATCAGGGTTGCCCCCATTGTCCAATATTCCCCACTGCTGCCTCCCGTAGGAGTCTGGGCCGTGTCTCAGTCCCAGTGTGACTGGTCGTTCTCTCAAACCAGTTACGGATCGTCGCCTTGGTAGGCCTTTACCCTACCAACTAGCTAATCCGACATAGGCTCATCTGTTAGCGCAAGGTCTTGCGATCCCCTGCTTTCCCCCGTAGGGCTTATGCGGTATTAGCTTAAGTTTCCCTAAGTTATCCCCCACTATCAGGCAGATTCCTATGTATTACTCACCCGTCCGCCACTCGTCAGCACCCTTGCGGGCCTGCTACCGTTCGACTTGCATGTGTTAGGCATGCCGCCAGCGTTCAATCTGAGCCAGGATCAAACTCTTCAGTTTAATGCTGCTTAGCCACTTATGGTGGCCAATCTCTTTGACTCTACTGACTTAAAAATTTTTAAGGCAGCTTACGTCGATTACTTTTGCAAGGAATCATAACGCAAGCACCCACACAAATTACTTGGTCTTTTTATGTTGTTAAAGAGCTTTAGGTTAGAGCAGCTTGGCTCAACCGAGTCGACAATTATACATCATTTCTAATTGCCGTCAACACCTTATTTTCGCTTCTTCCTGCTTCTGCCAGTGCGCCGTTTCTTCCCGGTTCGCCCTGTTCGTCATCAGGAGTTGCGCATTATACGCAGCCTGAGCGGGAGGTCAACAGCTACGGGGCATTATTTTCAAAGTATTTTGCGTTAAATTAACTTTTAATAATGTTATCAAGTAGTTATATCACACAAAAATAGGGCTTAGTGCACCAGGACGCGCGCGAAGCGGCGTTTGCCCACTTGAATGACATGGTTGCCGCCTGATTTAATTATCAGGTGGCGGTCATCAATGCGTTCGCCGTCAATACGCACCGCGCCCTGCTGGATCATGCGCAGGGCATCGGAGGTGGTGGGGGTGAGTCCGGCATCGCGCAGGACGTGGGTGATGGGCAGGCCATCGCTGGCCGGGCTGGCCGCCAACTGGAACTCAGGCATGTCGCCGGGGGTTTCGCCTTTACGGAAACGCGCTATAAAGGAGTGGTTGGCGTGCGCGGCGGCGTCTTGCCCATGAAAGCGCGCGACAATCTCCATTGCAAGGCGCACTTTGATGTCGCGGGGGTTGGCGCCCTGCTCGACCTCGCGGCGCCAGGCGGCGAGGGTTGTGGCGGTTTCAAAGCTGAGCAATTCGAGGTAGCGCCACATTAACATGTCGGAAATCGACATGAGCTTGCCGAACATGTCATCGGGGGCGTCGATGATACCTATATAGTTGCCGAGCGATTTGGACATCTTTTGCACGCCGTCCAGCCCTTCGAGGATCGGCAGGGTGATGACGACCTGGGGCGCTTGCCCATAGTGTTTCTGTAGTTCGCGGCCGACCAAGAGGTTGAATTTCTGGTCGGTGCCGCCCAGTTCGACGTCGGCTTTCATGGCGACGGAATCGTAGCCCTGTAATAGCGGGTAGAGGAATTCGTGGATGGCGATAGGCTGGTTGCCGGTGTAGCGCTTATGAAAGTCGTCGCGCTCGAGCATGCGTGCGACGGTGTGTTTGGCGGCCAGTTGCACCAGGTCAGCGGCGCTCATTCCGCCCAGCCAACTGGAGTTGAACATGACCAGGGTCTTTTCGGGCTCGAGAATCTTGTAGATCTGGCTTTCGTAGCTGCGGGCGTTGTCGATGACTGCGTCGCGGGTCAAGGGCGGGCGCGTGGTGTTTTTGCCAGTGGGGTCACCGATCATGCCGGTGAAGTCGCCGATCAGGAACAGGACTTCGTGGCCGAGTTGCTGAAACTGGCGTAGCTTGTTGAGCAGGACGGTGTGCCCGAGATGTAGATCGGGGGCGGTCGGGTCAAAGCCGGCTTTAATGCGCAGGGGCTTACCGGTGCTGAGTTTTTTCAGCAGATCGTCTTCGAGCAGAATCTCCTGGGTGCCGTGTTTAATTAAGCTCAGGGCTTCGCTTGCCGTTACAGATGTCATGTTATGTCCCGTTTTTATACAGTGTTGAATATTTTAACCTAAAAGTATGGGGCTTTCCTTGTCATAATGGTGATAAATAAAGTAATCTTACTGCGGCGTCCACGGATTTATACAAGATAGGGCAATGCACCCCTTTAAAGATAATTAATGGGTGCCGCTATTAGTAAGCTCAATTACGCCGTGCTGGCAGCAACAGTAGGCGCTTGGTGGAGGTTCCCTTATTCTGGCCAGGCGCGACCCACCTTAAGGTGGGCGAAAAAGTGGGGTTTGCGCAAATCCAATGAGTATTTGAGTTTGCCTACTTAAGTAAGGCGGCTTTGGCGTATCTATGGGTGCCTACGAAAAGGCGCAAAGGACTCGCAATGAATCTAATAAAATCTTCGGCTCCACAGCCGATAGCGATGGGGCTGCATAACATTGCATATTCCTATCGCTCAACCTTGCTTGCAGGGGCGGTAACGCTTGGCCTGGTGTTCGCGTTTACGCCGAGGCTGCTGCAGGATGCGCCGCCGACAGGTCACAGCAGCATCCTTCCGCTTGCTCTATCTACGGCACAGGCTGCGGATATCCGCTCGGCCAACGTGGCAACTGCGATGATGCGGTCTGCGGAACGCTGGATTTCGGTTAAAATTCAGCCGGGCGACAGGCTGGCGCAGGTCTTCAAGCAGGCGGGCCTGGATACCCAGCAATTGAATAAGGTGCTGGCGCTGGGTGGGGAGGCGGCCAAACTGGCGCGTCTTTATCCGGGCAAGACGTTAAAGATCAAGATGGGCGCCGAGGGGCGCTTGCAGGAATTGCTCTATAACATTACGCCGACACGCACGCTGCATATCAAGGAACAGGGCGACGCGGCGAGTTTTATGGCCAATACGGTGGAGCATCCGCTGGAGCGGCGCATTGCGCGTGCGGCGGGCACGATTAGTAGCTCGCTTTATCTGGCGGGACAAAAGGCGGGCCTGCCTGATGCGCTAACCATGGAGATGGCAAATATCTTTGGCTGGGATATCGACTTTGCAACCGATGTGCAGCGCGGTGATAATTTTACCGTGCTGTATGAGGAGTTTTACGCGCAGGGTGAAAAGGTGCGTGCAGGTGAGATTCTGGCGGCGGAATTCACGAACGGTGACAAGACGCTGCAGGCGATTCGCTTTAATGATGGCAAGGGTCACGCCAGTTATTACACTCCGGACGGGATGGGCATGCGTAAAGCGTTTTTGCGCACACCCGTGGAGTTTTCACGCATCAGTTCGGGCTTTAGTTTAGGGCGCAGGCATCCGATTTTGAACCATATTCGTTCGCACAAAGGTGTGGATTATGCGGCGCCCACGGGTACGCCAGTGAAAGCGGCGGGTGATGGCACGGTATCTTTTGCGGGTAACAAGAGCGGTTATGGCAAGACGGTGATTTTGCAGCACGGCAAGCAGTATTCGACTTTGTATGCGCACTTGTCGCGCTACCCTGAAGGGTTGAACGAGGGCGACCGTGTCGAACAGGGACAGGTGATTGGTTATGTTGGGCAATCCGGCCTGGCGACAGGACCGCATTTGCATTACGAGTTTCGTGTTAATGATCAGCACCGCAACCCGCTCACGATCAAACTTACGCAGGCAGAACCGATTCCATCACAAGAAAAGTCGGAGTTCGCCCGCGAAGCAAAAACCTTGATGGATCAGCTCACCGCGTTCAAGCGCACGCTCACCGCTCGTACGCCTTAGCACAGCCCTCCATGGCGCTATTCGTCGGGCTAATGTCAGGCACCAGCATGGACGCAGTCGATGCGGTGCTGGTGGATCTGACGGACAGCGCGGGTAACACACCACAGATACTGGCCTGCACTGGCCTGCCGATTGCCGCAGAATTACGCCGCGAATTGCTTGGTTTGCGCCACGCTCCCCATAATATTCTGGAACAAATGATGCGGCTGGATGTGGAGATGGGGCGTTTGTTCGCTACGGCCACGCTTAATGTACTGCAACAGGCTGGCGTCAATGCCGCGCAGGTAACGGCGATTGGCAGCCATGGCCAGACGGTATTTCATCAACCGCTGGGCGCGCACCCCACCAGCGTGCAACTGGGCGATCCGAATTTGATCACCGAAATCACCGGCATTACTACCGTGGCTGATTTTCGCCGCCGCGATATTGCCGCAGGCGGACAAGGTGCGCCACTGGTGCCGGCGTTTCATCAAGCGGTGTTTCAGTCACCCGGGAAAACCCGTGTGGTGCTGAATATTGGCGGCATCGCCAACATCACCATTTTGCCCGCTGATGCGCAGCAACCTGTCACCGGTTTTGACACTGGCCCCGGTAATGCGCTGATGGATGCGTGGGCCAATGAACACTTGGGTACACCGCGCGACGATAATGGGCGCTGGGCCGCCAGCGGCGCGGTGCATCAACCTCTGCTTGATATTCTGCTTAAAGATCCCTACTTCAGTATGGCGCCGCCGAAAAGCACCGGGCGTGAATACTTTCACCTCGAATGGCTGCGCAGCGCGTTGCGCATCGGCAAGATGGCGGTGATTCCGTCGCACGATATTCAGGCCACCTTATGCGAATTGACGGCCGTGAGCATTGCCCAAACCATCATTACGCATGCGGTGGATGCGCAACAAGTGCTGGTGTGCGGCGGCGGCATTTATAATCAAACCTTGTTTTTGCGTCTGCATGAATTATTGAAACCGCGTGAAGTACTTTCAACGTCGGCGTTTGGCATTGATCCTGACTGGGTGGAAGCAATGGCTTTTGCGTGGCTGGCGAAACAGACCATGGAATGCAAGCCGGGGAATGTGCCGAGTGTTACGGGGGCAAGACATTTGAGGGTATTGGGGGGGGTTTATCGGGCGTAGTTTGTGTGAGCGGATAAAACCCCTGGGTTACCCAATGAGCGGCTAACCCAAGCTACGTGCTAAAGGTCTAGCAACATGAAAGAAGCCGGGACATTCGACTATCAAGGGTATGTAATCGTCAAAAATCTCTTTAGCCAATTTGATATCGAAAAGTTGGCAGCGATCGTTGATCGTATCTATGGCCAATGGCTAAATGAAAACCATGCTGATTTCATTGAACACAAACTTGTAAACATGCATTCGCTAACGAGTCCACGGTATTTCGAGGGGCATGAGGCTGAAAGGCTATTGTTCTTTCAAACGATTGCGTCAAATCGGCTTACGCAATTGCTGGATAGCATGTTTGGAGATGGCTTATATTTTCACAACACACAACTGTTCTTTAACCCATTCGAAAACAAGAGGCTCCCCTATTGGCACAGGGATATGCAATACAGTCCGATTGATGATTCGATTCTAAAAGATGAACAAAAAAACATGGTCACCTTACATGTTCGGATTCCTCTTGTTCACGAGAAAGGGGTTGAACTAATTCCGGGGACGCACAAACGGTGGGACACTGACCTGGAAAAGAATGTACGCCTCGAACTTAACGGTCATAAAAATAGCGAGGATCTTCCAGGTGCTGTATTAATCGAGTTGGCGCCAGGAGACGTATTGATTTTCAGCGCGCAAATGATACACCGGGGTAATTACCGTCTAAATAAACCAAGGAAAGCCCTTGATCTTTGTCTAGGCAAGCACCACGCCTTCACATCAAAGTACATAGATGAAAGTACCCTTCCAAATATCGGCGAACTGGATCAGATAGTAAATAACCAATGGTATAAGGTGGCGAGAGAAATTGCGGCCAACACATAAAAAGTCTGGTACTGGCCAGATTGCCGCGCCTCCATGTCTGCATAGCAACATACGGTGCAATGCGCTTCGCTTATTGACACCCTACATTACGGGTTGGCCAACATCGGATATGTAAAAAATACAAAGTGCACAAGATTCACAATAAAATGAGTGCCCACAGCCGCTTCAATACCACCCCCTAATTTATACGCCATCCCATACCCACAGCCCGCAAAAAACACCAGCACGGCGTATGTGAAACCACCGCCTCCATGTGCAACCGCAAATATAATCGCCACCACCAGCACCGACCACCATGCCGCGTAGCGTACTTTCCCACTTAAATAGGCCGTCAGATTATCTTGCAGCAACACGCGGAAAAATGCTTCTTCGGCTATGACGGTTACGAACAGGTTCAAGAATATCCATAACGGCAGGTAAGGCGAAAGCTTTGGGTCAAATGCGAAGACTCCCAACAACAAGCCCAATGGTATTACGCACAACAATGTCGCCACTGATGCCACCAGCGTTGCGCGTATGACTTTCCGCCAGCCGTCTTTGGTGCGTGTTACCTGAACGAGAAAAAAAACGAGGAGCGCTCCAGCGAGCGCCTTGTCATATCCAATAGCGAGCCTGAAGGATGTTGCCTGCGGGCTGAGTAGCATATTCGACACGATTGGCGTGTAATTAAATCCGGGGATGATGTGCAACGCCATCAAGAAACTGATACAACCAATACCCGTCAACCACAAGGCTTGCTTGCGCCGATCATCACGCGTATTAGCGGCGAAATAACACAAAACCACAAGAATGACAGCGGCCAAGGCTCCAACACCCGTCACCACACCAGCATAAAGAGCAGCGGTGATGGACACCACCAGGAAGGCAAAAGCAACGCTGCGGTATGGCGTGTAGAGCGTCACAACTGCCGCCGCCAGTGGCGCCAGCGTCATCACCACTGCAATGAGTAGCGTCCATGTGTGCTGCCGTTGCTAAACTGGCTTCCTAGCCCCGCGCGCCCAGCAACACATACTCCCGGTCTTTCTCGCCGGTATACACTTGCGTGGGTCGGAAGATGCGGTTGTCGGCGAGCTGTTCACGCCAATGGGCGAGCCATCCGGCGCAGCGGGAGATGGCGAAGATGGAGGTGAACTGGTCGGCGGGGATGCCCATTTCGGCGTAGAGTACGCCGGAATAAAAATCCACGTTGGGGTAAACGCCCTTGCTGGCCAGGCGTTCGGTGGCGACTTCTTCTACTTTTAGTGCGGTTTCAAACAACGGGCTGACGTTGCCGCCTTTGTAAACGGCAAGTTTTTCCACGAGCTTTTGCAGGATAACGGCGCGCGGGTCTTTGACTTTGTATTCGCGGTGCCCCATGCCCCAGATTTTGGCTTTAACAGCGAGCTGTTTGTCCACCCAGGCTTTGGCGTGCTCGGGCGCACCGATCTCTTGCAGCATTTCCACCACGCGTTGATTAGCCCCACCGTGCAGCGGGCCGGAGAGTGTGCCGATGGCGGAAGCGATGACGCCGTTAGGCGCAGCAAGCGTGGAACCGGCCACCAGCGCGGCAAAGGTTGAGGCATTGATGGTGTGTTCGGCATGCAGCACCAGACAGGTGTCCATGATGCTGGCGTGAAACGGGTCGGGCTCTTTGCCGCTCATCATGTATAAAAAATTTTCGGCGTAGGTGAGGTCAGTGCGCGACGGCACTGGGTCGTAACCATTACGGATATGCTCCCACATGGCGACGAGAGTGGCCATGCGCGCAATGATTTTGACGGTCATGCTATGCACGTAATCAAGATTGCGGCCCACATCGCTGCCGGTAAGGCCTTCGGTGCCAGGGTAAAACATGCCCAGACTTGCCACGGCGGTTTGCAGCATTTCCATGGGGTGCCCATCGGGTGGCAGGCTTTTCATCATTTCACGAATGTTGTATTTGACACGGCGATTGGTGCGCAACTGATCGTCGAATTGCGCCAGCTCTTGCGCAGTGGGCAAGCGTCCATCCAGCAGCAGCAGCGCCGTTTCTTCAAAGGTACTGTGCTCGGCCAATGATTCGATGGGATAACCGCGATAGGCTAGCACGCCGCGCTCACCGTCGATAAAAGAAATATTGGATTTAGTCGCCGGAACGCCTTCCAGGCCGGGCAGATAGTCGCTCATGATGCACCCTTATCGCTAATCTAAAGGAAATAGCATAACAGAAAAGAGGGCGGGAAAACCTGGTTTAGGTGCGGATCGTTTAAGTTGAGGGATGCGCCGCTTTTGGGGCATCCCAATCCAAGCCCGATCCGCTGAATGAGCCGAGAAAAGGGCACAACATATTTCTGGGACACAGGCGAAAACCGTCTGTAACATCGCCGTGCAATAGCGATGGATGAGCCCTGATAAGGGTTTGGTCCAGAACACGCTCCTGATCCACTTTTGAAATCAAATCAAAACACGCACTTTCGGCTGAAGTGTTGTGGCCATAGCATAGGAGCCGTACAAGAGTTTGACATTTAAATTCACTCTGTCCCAACTTTAATTCGGAACAAACCTAAAGACCACATGTTTCAGAAAGTACCTTGTTAAGTATCGCCTTTATGAGTAAATCTGTTCGAAGAGACCGACCTTCGACGTTTAAATGCAAATGGGTATCAAAGAAGTACTTTCTATCGAAAACCAAATCCTCACGTCTATCAATAATGCATCCGATACGGGTAAATTCCTGACGAAAACTTAATTCGCCTCTTCTTAAGGTGTCCAAACCAACCTCTGAAGCGATATAGGGAGTATTCGCGAAATAGACCTGTACCCCCCTTTTTCTCATGCTATCTACAAAGCCCATCAGGTGGTTTGCTGTTTTATCGCATACATGGCTCGGATTGCTAAAATCATAGCCTTGTCCTTTGAATTTAGAGCCTTCTGCCCGCAACATATCTCCATGTTTATTGAGGTTATATGCAGAGTATTTAAAAATAGCGGGAACTGTGCGGACACGAAACCTAGACAAAACCAAGGAGTTATCAAGCGCAGCCAAGCGGTCAGAAATCCTAGCTGGATAAAACTTTTTCAGGATTTCAGCAACCAGCATTTGACCGAGCAATGCAGGCGAAACCAAAGAAACAAATTCACTCTTCTCCAAATAGTTCATCTCTTTCCAGGCATCGTGATCCCATCCGACAATGTTACTAACCTGCCATGAGTTCAATTTTGAATTGCAGTCGTAATATGGGGGCTCTAATGAAAGGATCAAAAAATCGCCACGCTCAACCACAACGCTCATTTCCTGGAGGATTTTTTCTAATCTCAATCCGGCGTGCAAACCAAAATTAATTACCGGCATATCCAGTTGCGCGCTTGCATACTCCGCATTAACTCCAAACAAGGCGCTCGACCCACCCGCAATGATTATTTTTCTTCTTCCCGCATACTCCTTAACTAACTCTTTCTTGATGGTAATCATTTCAGCAACCCAGTATTCGGCTGGAACTGGCGCGTCAACCAACATCACGACGGCAAGATAATAGACCCCGCAAGCCACAAAAGCAGAAACAAAAAATGATTTTATGAATTTCATGATCAGAACTGAAAGTAGAGGAATTCTGATTTGCTTGCGGATGCCATGTAAATGATTATCATGAAAAACAGCACCCCGTAAAATGCCCCTTGCAATATCGAAGGTTGCCACCTAAAAAAACTAAACAACCGGCTTGAAAGCACAACCTCGGCCTTAGATAACGGCTTGGCGCTCTCAATATCTTCACAAGTGGGATGATACTTTAGGAACAGTTGCCGCACATTTGGCAAGCCCCAGGCAACGGCAAAGCCGATCATCAAAACAGGAAAAACATTCTTAGCATGTAGCGAGGTCAATGGCATCCATTGGCCAAAAACAATCCATTCATGCTGTAGAAAATACTTTCCAAGTTTTCCTTCCAATGAATTTGGCAAAGAAACCCCATTGATTCCGACCATGCCATGTAGCATAGCCATCGCTGACGAAACGCTATCTGCACGAAAGAACACCCAGCCCACCACCACCGCCGTAAAGGTTAGTGCGCCTGCGCCAAGGTTAGCCAATCGACCACCATCACCCCACCCCATGCGCTGTTTTAAGCCGCGCCAAGCGTGGTTCACAACCAGGTAAAAGCCGTGCAATCCACCCCATATGATAAAAGTCCAACCCGCACCATGCCACAGACCACCAAGCAACATGGTAATCATCAAGTTTAAATAACGCTGGAATTTCCCGTTACGGCTGCCACCCAATGGGATGTATAGATAATCGCGCAGAAAGCGCGATAAGGTCATGTGCCAGCGTCGCCAGAATTCGATGATGCTGGTGGCTTTGTAAGGGGAATTGAAGTTCATCGGCAGGCGCACGTTGAACATCAATGACAAACCAATCGCCATATCGCAATAGGCGGAGAAGTCAAAATATAACTGTAGCGTATAAGCCAGCGCACCGACCCATGCTTCGAACAACATCGGGCGCCCTCCCGCCGCAACGGCATTGAAAATAGGGGTAGCAAATTCCCCCACAGGATCAGCAATCAGCAATTTTTTCGCCAACCCCAGCACAAAGATACTCAAGCCAACGGCAATGTTGTCCCAGTTGAGGTGGCAGACCCCCCGCTTGGCAAACTGCGGCATCATTTCTTTGTGATGCAGTACCGGACCGGCGATCAGATGTGGGAAGTAGGTAACGAACAGGGTGTAGTAAACGAAATTGTATTCCTTCACTTTGCCTTGGTAGGTGTCTACTAGAAAGGCGATTTGGGTGAAGGTGAAGAAGGATATGCCGAGAGGGAGAAAAACTTCACTTATTGGAAGTGTTGTGCCCACGAGATGATTCAGGTTGTCAGCAAAGAAGTTGGCGTATTTGAAGTAACCAAGCAAAATTAAATTGCTTGCAATCGCACTGACCAACAGTATTTTTGACTGGCTGACTGGCTGACTGGCAACTCTATGTCCAATTAAATACCCAGCGCTATAATTAAATACGATAGAGCCAAGTAACAGACCGACAAAGTGTATATCCCACCAACCATAAAAAAATAATGAGGCGGCGGCAAGCCAGAGTGAGGCTAGATTGTGGCTGTATTTTCCAATACGAAAAAAACCGAAAAAGACAATTGGGAGGAATGCAAAAATAAAAATGTATGAATTAAAAAGCATTGAAGCCGACCCTAATTTTCTTTATCCATGTTGAGGCAGAACCACTGAGCAACACCTCGGCAGATTGCACAGCCGCGTTCACTCGAACGCGGGGTTGGACGTGAAGGGTGCGCGTCAAGTTTATGCCCTGTGAACGGATCTTTAATGAACCCCTGTGAGCCTCATCAGAGAATAAGTGTTGGATCCGCTTGTTCGCATTAACATGCGTTATGCCGCAGCGCTTCGCTCAATAACATATTTTGATATTTTTCAGGTGAGGCGATTGTTTGCTGGGCGGCCTCATCAGCTTATACGCGCCGACAAAGATCCCGCACCGCCGGACACGGCCAATTATACATTGGGAAGTCTGCGGCAAACCTAACCCGAGACACGTAAGGGGTTTAAACGGAGAACGAAGACCCGCAGCCACAGGTGGTGGTGGCATTAGGATTGCGGATGACGAATTGCGCGCCTTCGAGGCCTTCGGTGTAGTCGATTTCTGCGCCGACCAGGTACTGGTAGCTCATGGGATCTATCAACAGGGTGACGCCGCCCTTTTCTACCAGGGTGTCGTCGTCGCTGACGCTTTCATCAAAGGTGAAGCCGTATTGAAAACCCGAGCACCCGCCGCCCGAGACGAACACGCGCAGCTTAAGGTTGTTGTTGCCCTCCTCGACGATCAGGTCGCGCACTTTATTCACAGCGTTGTCGGTGAAAAGCAACGGAGTCGGCATGTCAATCGCACCCATAGAATTTCTCCATTAGAATCTGTTGGTTATCATTATCTATAATATAATGATGGCAGGATATAATCCATTTTCCGCTTATGTGGGGCGGCTGTCAAGGCAGCAAGGCAATAGCGTTGAGTCCAGCGGTTTCGTCGAGATTAAACATGATATTCATGTTTTGCACTGCCTGACCAGCCGCGCCTTTGACCAGGTTGTCGATGACGGACAGCACCACCACGGTGTCGCCACATTGAGGACGATGCACCGCCAGGCGGCAGGTGTTGGCGCCTTTGACGCTACGGGTTTCAGGGTAAGCCCCGGCCGGGAGCACGTCGACAAACGGTTCGTTGGCATAGCGTTTTTCGTAAATTTCCTGCAAATCCAGATGCTTGTCATTGACGACACCATACAGCGTGGCGTGAATGCCGCGCACCACAGGCAGGTAATGGGGCACGAACGTCAGCCCCACGTCTTGTCCGGCGGCCTGGGCTAATCCCTGCATGATTTCGGGCAGGTGACGGTGGCCGGGCACACCATAGGCGCGGAAATTTTCCGCCCGTTCGCTGAACAGGGCGGCGACTTCGGCCTTGCGCCCGGCACCGCTGATGCCGGACACGGCGTTGGCGATCAGGTGTTTAATGTCCACCACGCCCTGCTCGATGAGGGGCAGCAAGCCGAGTTGCACTGCCGTGGGGTAGCAGCCGGGATTAGCCACCAGACGCGCCGCGCGAATGGCGGCGCGGTTGACTTCAGGCAGGCCATACACGGCTTCTGGCAGCAGCTCGGGGCAGGCGTGCTGCATGTTGTACCAGTGCTGCCATACATCAACGTCTTTGAGGCGGAAATCGGCGGCGAGATCGATGAGGCGCACGCCAGCGGCCAGCAGTTCGCGCGCCTGCGTCATGGCGATGCCGTTGGGGGTGGCGAAAAATACCAGGTCACAGGCTGCCAACATGGCGATGGCGGCGGCGCTGTCGGGCGCGGTGAACGTCAGGGCGATGTGGCCGCGCAGATTCGGGAAAATATCGGCCACGGCGATGCCGGCCTCGGCACGCGAGGTGATGACGAATAATTCTATGGATGGATGCGCGGCAAGCAGGCGAAGCAGTTCTACGCCTGTGTATCCGGTGCCGCCGACGATGCCTACTTTGATCATGCTATTCAATCTCTTTGGGGCAGATCCCGTCACCATTTGCGGTGTTTGCTGTCATCCCGAACGCCGTGAGGGATCTTAAGATTCCTCGCCATGCTCGGAATGACATGGGTGAATAGTATATCGCAACTATCGCGGGCGCGCCCCTTACTCCGGCAGCTGATGAAAAGCGCGGGAGACGTAGGTGATGACGGCGTTGATCTGACCATCATTCAATACCGATTTCCAGGCGGACATAGTGGTGCCGGGCAGACCGTCGCGGATTACTTTTTTGAGTCGGGCGCGGGTCATGCCTTGCATGGCGGTGGCGCTGGTTAAATTGCGCGGCGGGGGCTGCAGGAAGCTGCCGATCCAGTTGCGGCCGGTGCCGTCTGCGGCGTGGCAAAACGCGCAATTCTGCTGGAACAGGGTTTCGCCCTGCTGTTCCTGGGCGGTGAGGTTGGCGAGTTTCGGGGGGATGTCATGTTTGGCGTAGACGCTGGCGCTGGTGACGGCGTCTACGGCGGCTGGCGGCTGGGCCGTTTCCGGCATCCTGCCTATCACGACATGCATGGATGCACTAGTGTCGCCAGAGGCAGGATGCCGGGAGCGACCGGCACTTGTGCGCCCCTGCACGGCGTGCGAATAACCGTTGCGCGGAAACGATAGCGCGCGCGGATCCCACATCGGGTCATCTTTGAGTGGCGTGCGGCGCGAGCCTTCGTGACAAGTGACGCACCCTGACATGAAAAGCTGCTTGCCCGTGCGTTGCGCAGGGGTGAGCGATTCCCACGGCGTATCAAGCGCAATCTCGCCCAAGGCGAAAGGGAACGCGGCACGGTAACGCTCATGGCTGGGCCAACCGTTTTCGACGGTGTGATAGCGGGTGTTTTTAGCCTCGCCCTGCATAAACTCCTGGCGCACAAAGTCTACCACGGCTTCGATTTCATGCGGTTTCAGCACGCTTTTGAAGGACATCATGGCGCTGCCTTTGCTGCCGTGGGTAACGGCAGCGATCATTTTTTGCCGGTCTATATTACGTGTGGTGAAGTCGCGGGGTGGTGGAGACAGGTAAGTGGCGGCGACGGTTTTGGCGTCTCCCGCATAACCATGGCAGAAGTAGCAGCGGTAGTTATAGATTGCGCGACCTGGGTCGCTGTTGCGCGCAGTGGCATTGGCAGCATAACCCGCGCTTTTTTTGGTTTTACTCAGGGGCTGGCTATTTTTTTTTTAGTCTCCCCGCTCGCGCCCGTTTCTTTGCCCTTAACAAAGCCCTGAAACACAAATTCCGCGACATTGGCGATCTCCTGTTCGCTCAAAACTTTGCCCCAGGCGGGCATGACCGTGCCGACCTTGCCGTTATAAATAGCTTTGAGCAAGGTGGGACGATTCAGCGTGCGGCGCGCGTCGGGATGCAGGAAGTTGCGTGGTTTGGGGCGGATGAATGTGGCGCGCGGCCCTTCGCCGTCCCCCGCCTTGCCGTGGCAGACGTAACAGTTTTCCATGTAGAACGCGCGGCCCTTGGCGGCGTCACCGACCAGTCCTTTGGGGAAAGGCAGCGACATGTCGGCGTCAACAATGGGCGCGGGCGCGGGAACCTTTGGTGCCGCCTCCGGTTGTATAGCGGCGCTGCCATGCCCCGGCGGCGGCGCGGCAGTGGCGTTCTTCGCGCTGCCCTCAATAAAAGTGGCGCGCACGTAATCTACCACGGCGGCAATTTCCGCATCAGAGAGGCGCTTTCTGAATGACATCATGGCAGTGTTGGGGCGGCCATAGGTGACAGAGGTGATCATGCGTTCGCGGGTCAGTTCCTGGCGGGTTTGCGCTGAGGTGAAATCGCGTGGCGGCGGGTTGAGCGAGGCCTGCGTCCACATTGCGCCCGCGCCTTTGTCGCCATGGCACACCGCGCAATTATTGAGATAAACGCGCTCGCCGAGGCTGGCATCGACCGGGATGATGCGCCGCGAATTGGAACCTGGCCCGCCACGCACTGCACCGCCATGTGATGCGGGAGGCGATGTAGGGGCAGGTGCCGCTGCCGCAACCGGCAGGTGCGGCTTCATGAAAGTGGCGCGGATATAATCCACAATACCTTCGATCTGCTGGGGCGAAAGCTTGTTTCCCCATCCCACCATGGCGGTATCCGGGCGACCATGCGTCACAGAGATAATCATGCGCTCGCGGGATAATTCTTGCTGCACGGCAGCCGAGGTGAAATCTTTCGGTGGCGGGTTGAGCGCGCCGAGGGCGCGGCTTTGCCCATTGCCCTTTTCGCCGTGGCAGGCCGAGCAATATTTCTGATAAAGCTGCGGGGCGGTGGCTACGTCAGGCGCAGGCGCGGACCATGCCGTAAGGGAGGCTGCGCACAACGCGCCCAATAGCACCCACATGCCCCACTGTAATCCTGACTTACCGCTCATGCGCTACCTGACTAAATTTAGGGAAACCCGCCGCAGTATTATAGTATAGCCGCGTAACACAAGGTAATATCTGTAAGGGTGCCTCTAAAAATCCGCTCAAGACGCGAGGGCAAGGCAGAAATGGGTGAAAAAGCGGAATGTACACTAAAGTACATGGGCATTTTGAACCCATTTCTAACGCGGTCATCGTGGCTTCAGTGGATTTTCAGAGGCGCCCTTGACACTGTACACCTTATTTGACTACTGTTACCCCAAAATACTCCGTGGTACTCTATACTTCTATAAATAAATAAGCATGGCATGGTATTCCTGCGCGGAAGATTTCTCGCTGCGCTCGAAATGACAATGAGGCGCTCAATACATCCGGTATTTCTCTGGTGGTAGCGCCAGAAACAATAAAACGAGGCACTGCGTGATCAAGCGTAAATGGTTTGTTGTGATTGGCGCCGCACTGGCGCTGAACAGCGCATGGATAGGGCCGTCACTCAGCGGCACCATTTTAGGCACCAAGCATGACTTCACGGGCTTGAATGCCCGCGCGGGTGTTGTAGCGATGTCGGGCGTGGCCTTTTCGGACTACGGCTCGCCGTGCGTCTATTGCCATATTCCACCCGATAAAACGACCCCATCGGGCACCGACCCCGCACAAAGCATTGAAGACGCCATCAAACAAGGGGCGGCACTGGGGGGGAACCCCAGTTGGAACCGTTTTTTACCCGATCCTGACAGCTATAATCTGTATGACAGCCGCAGCCTGGAAAACAAAGTGCGCACCCCCAGCCCGATCAGCTTGCTGTGCCTGTCGTGTCATGACGGCACGATGGCGCTGGACATGACGGTGTTCAAACCCAATGGCTGGAACAGCAGTGAGGACGCCGCGCTGCATGTGCGCCTCAACGGCGGCGATGATTTGATGAGCTGCGGCAAATGCCATAACGGTAAAGTAGCCCACAGCATCGAAATCAAACATCTCGGTACTGACCTGCGCAATGACCATCCCATTTCCATGCAGTACGCCGGCTTAAATCAAAAAGACGCCGACTTCTGGGCGCCGGACAGCCCCTACGGCTTTGACAACGGGGTGAAGCTGTACGACGGCAAAGTAGAATGCGCCACCTGCCACAACGTACACGATCCCGACATCAACCTGCTGCTGCGCGCCACCTCTGACCGGCTCTGTGAGACATGCCACATAAAATAAGCGGCGCGGGTGCGGCGCGGCGCGGCTTTTTATCTTTGCTACCCTTGCTATTCATGGCGGTGGTGGCAGGATGTGCTTCAGTGCCACCTGCACCAGAATTTGTCCCGCCGGTGTTCCCCTCCCCCCCGGATCCAGCGCGTTTTATTTTTGAACGCAGCTTGAGCTTCAGCGATAACGTCGAAACCACCACGCGCGGTGACCGCTTCAGGCTATTTGCCTTGGGCGAGCAAAAGACTGTCAAGGGACTCATCAAACCGTTTGGTGTTGCCGCGTATCGCGGCCAGGTGTACGTCACCGACACGGCACAGCGCCTGGTGGTAGTATTTGATATTGCGCACGGACGTTATAGGGAAATCGGCGTAGACAAGCCCGGCCAGTTGACCAAACCGATGGGCATTGATGTATCGAGCCTCGGCGAAGTATTTGTTTCCGACATGACCTTGCGGCAAATATTTGTGTATACCAGCGAAGGTAAATATTTACGCACCTTCGGTAACAAAACCCTGTTCAACCGACCCTCGGGGGTGGCCGTGAGTCCTGACGGCACTCGCGCGTATGTCGTCGATACTGGCGGCGTGGAAAGTGATGCGCATCAAGTGTTGGTGTTTGACGCGCAAAGCGGCGCGCATCTGCAAACGATAGGCAAACGTGGCATTAAAGACGGTGAGTTCAACATGCCGCTACAAGCGGCCGTGGCACCCGATGGCACGCTCTACGTAGTAGACAAAGGTAATTTTCGCGTTCAGGCGTTTAACCCCGATGGCAGTTTTGTGCGCGCCTTTGGCAGCGCCGGACGCTTTCCCGGCCAGTTTGCCAGCCCCAAAGGCATCGCCACCGATGCGCAGGGCAATATTTATGTGGTAGACACGGCGTTTGGCAATTTTCAGATTTTTAATAGCCAGGGGCAATTGCTGATGTTCATTGGCGAGCGCGGCGCGGGTGGCGCGCCCGCTAAGTACATGTTACCCGCCGGTATTGATGTTGATGAAGATGGGCGCATTTACATGGTGGATCAGTTCTTTCGCAAAGTGGATGTGTTCAGGCCGATCGCGTTGCAGGCGTATGAAGGGTATGCGGGAGATAAGTAAATCCCCCCTGCCCCCCTTTTACAAAGGGGGGAACGGCGAGGGATGATAACCTCCCCCTTTGAAAAAGGGGGATCAAGGGGGATTTTATTTATTAAGTATCGACTCATCCAGCGACCACCGCGACTCCCGTAACCACACCTCAATATCATCAGGTAACACGGGCTGGCTGATATAATAGCCCTGCGCCACATCACAGTTCAATTCTATTAACATGTTATAAGTAGCCTCATCTTCCACGCCTTCGGCCACTACTTTGAAACCAATATTGTGCGCCAGGTCAATGGTGGAGCGTACAATAACTATATCATCATCACTAACGCTCATACCCATTACAAACGATTTATCTATCTTCAGTTCATTAACCGGCAACTGCTTGATATACGATAGCGATGAATAGCCCGTGCCAAAATCATCAATGGACAAGGTAACGCCCATCTCATTCAGGGCATTCAGGATAGTCAAGGCACGCACCGGGTCTGCCATCATGGCCGTCTCGGTAATTTCCAGGCACAGGCGTCGGGCAGCCTGCGGCACGCTCTGCAATGCCACAGCGAGATGCTCAGCGAATTGCATATCGAGTAAATTGCGCACCGACAAATTCACCGCAATAATCAAGGGCACGCCCCTTATTTCCCATTGCCGGCATTGTTCCAATGCGGCCGCAATCACCCATTGCGTGAGCGGGTTAATCAGGCCCGTTTGTTCGGCAAGCGGAATAAAACTGTCAGGGAACATTAAACCATAGCGCGGGTGGCGCCACCTGACCAGCGCTTCTACTCCAATGACTTTCCCGGTAGACAACAGTACTTTTGGCTGGTAATAAAGAATCAGTTGGTCACCATCAATGGCTCTGCGCAACTCACTGACCAGGGCGAGATTACGCAGGCTATGTTGATCTTTGGCAGGATCATAAACTGTATAACCCAAACTGCCATGCTTGGCGATATACATAGCTACATCCGCATGGCGCATTAATGCACTTTCATCTTCACCATGCCCCGGATACATTGCGATGCCGAAGCTTGCGCCCACATGCAAGGCCTGTTCATCAACGATCAAGGGATCTTCCAATGCGTCAATCAACTTGCGCACAATACTGGTAGCCTGGGCCAAATCGACACCAGGCAGCAATAACGCGAACTCATCTCCGCCTAACCGGGCAATGGTGTCAGACTCACGCAACGCGCTGCGCAAGCGCATCGATACTTGCTGCAATATCAAATCGCCATTCTGGTGGCCCAGGGTGTCATTGATTTCCTTAAAGCGATTCAGATCGGTCAGCACCAATGCCAGTTGGGATCCTTCACGTTGCGCGCGCAATATGGACTGGGAAACCCGGTCTGACAACAGGGTACGATTAGGCAAGTCAGTCAAGGCGTCATGCAAGGCCTGATACTCCAGTGCCGCCATTTGTTCCTTGCGTTCGGTAATGTCGCGCATCACGCCGATAAAATGGCTATGCCCACCCATATCCTGGCCCAAGCGCATTTCACTAATCGTCAAATCAACAGGGAATATTGAGTTATCTTTACGTATGGCTACCAGCTCGCGGCTGGCGCCTAATATTCTGGTTTTGCGCGTGCGCTGATAGGTCGCCAGATATTCATCGTGCATACTGCGGTAGGGTTCAGGCATGAGGATTTTGACATTTTCACCGATCAGCTCATGCGGAAGATAGCCAAACATTCTTTCTACCGCCGGATTAACCGACTCGATACTGCCGCGCTCATCAATGGTGACAATGGCGTCCACCACATTATCCATCACCGCCCGAATGCGCGCCTCGTAGCCTTGCAGATCATCCTGCATGCGGTTAAAAACCTGCGCCACATCACCCAACTCATCCTTGTGGTGCACGGGTAGCTTGGTGTTGCGTTCGCCGTGGCCGGCGCGCACAATCGCATCCCGCAAATTGGCGATGGGGCGCAATACGCTAAAACGCAAGGCGAGCCACATCGCCACGCCTACCAACATCACCAACAGCAGCGAGGTTGCCCATAAATTGTGGCGCATGTTAGTGATGCGGGCCTCAGTGCCTGCCGTCGAAAGGGAAAGTTTGAGCACACCACGCAACGGCGACTCCTCGTAACCGTGGCATGCCAAGCATTCGGTTTTGACAGGGATCGGCATCAGCACGGTAAAACTGTCGGTGCTGCGCTCCAGGACTGTCTCACCTTGCAGTGCTTTCTGAAACGACGGCGTGGACACGGGTCGAGGGTCGTGCGGGGAACGGGGCTCACGTTGAAAACGCGGCATGTTCAGGAAATCATTAACCTGCCTTACAGTGGAAAGATCGTTGAAAGCCTCATTGCCGTCACGGCGCAATACTTCGATGTCGACGATGCCGACAGCCCCGTGCAGGCGATCCAGCCATTCGCGGGCCAATGTGCCCTGTCCATTGAGCATCAGGGTTTGCAGACTGGCAAGCAGGGTCTTGGCGTGCGTCTCGGCCTGGGTTCGCTCTTCTTCGTAGATCGCCTTGGTTAACTGGCGTTCCAGCCAAACGTCGGCGATCAACATCAGGCACAGCAAGACGCCGGAAATGACCAGGGCGAGGCGCAGCCCGAGACTTTTCATGAGTGCCCACTCATATGATAGGGCATATAAGAGGGCATGCGACAGTGGGTAACATTAACAAACGGATACCCATCCTTATGAGGGTTGTTGATTACATGAAAACGCTGCCATGTTGTCATTTCGACCCCCGCGAAAGCGGGGGGAGAAATCCTTTAAGATCTCTCAAAGATCTCTCACCTTCGTTCGAGACTCGAGACAAGGATTTCTCGCTACGCTCGAAATGACATGATTTGCATTAATCAGCGTTGCGCCATTAGATACGCTCCGCATTACCGCTGCGCTACCAGATGCGCCACACCACCAAAGCTGCCAATCCATAAACTGCCATCGGCTGCGTTCGCCATGGAAAACACATTGTCTGCGTACAAGCCATCGGCGGTGGTCATCACGGTAAAGCTTTTACCATCATCATTCAGTCGCGCCAGACCCCGGTTGGTACCGGCCCACAGCTTGCCTTGCGGATCCAGATACAGCATAAAGATATGATTGGCGGGCAAGCCATCTGCTGTTGTAAAGTTGCGCCAGGTTTTGCCGTCAAAACGCGCCAGACCACCGCCCCAGGTGCCACACCACACCACACCCTGACGATCAACCTTGAGTGAAATAATATAATTGGGATTATACGCGACATTCACATCCTGCAAACCTTGTTCGGCCTTTTGCTGGGCGTGATGCGATGAGGACTTGGCGGGATCGTTAGTAAACTGGATCGCATCCTTTACAGCGTCGAGTGGCGCGCCCAGGCCGTCTTTATGTTGCCAGTTCTGCCACTTACCGTCTTTATAGCGCGCCAGACCTTCTTCAGTGGCAAACCACATCTCGCCATTCTTGCCTTCTTCCAGCCCATACACCCACGGATTCGGCAGGCCCCGCTGCGTGCTCTCGACGGTGAAGGTGTCCCACTTCGAAGCGTCTTCCAGCACGCCGCCACGCACCCGGTTCACGCCCGACCAGGTGGCGATCCACACGTCGCCATTCGCTACTTTTTGCACGTCATAGACGAACTGGTCAGCCAGGCCGTCAGGGATGTTCAGATTTTTCCACTGGTCTGTTTTCGGGTCATACACCGACAAGCCGCCGCCGTAGGTGCCCGCCACGATCTTGTCACCCAGCTTGCTCACATGAAAAATGCCGTTGGATAGCAGACCTTTGGTTTTATTGTCAAAAATCCTGAAGTTATCGGACTCAACATCATAACGAATCACCCCGCCCGAGGTACCAATCCACATAATGTTGCCGTCTGCGTACATGCCTTTGACATTGCGGTTACCCACGCGAAAATGGGTAAACTTGCCATTGCCCGCACCTTTCGCGCCCGCCATGGAGGGGTGGGTGGGGGATGCTGCCGCAGCGGTGGCCTTATTGAGGAAGGGCGAGCCACTGCTGCTTTCATTTGCACTGGATACGGATGCGCCCGACTGTTTCTGGCCCATGCCGAGCATATAACCACCACCGCCTGCCACAGCGCCTGCCGCCAGCACGATAATAGCCCAGCCTTTATAATCCAGTTTCACGTTCATTACCTCTGTTCACGGCACTGCCGGTGTCGGCACCTTTATATTATCGGCACCGGTAGCTTTATCAGGCAGGCCGATACGCGCCACCCCACCGCGCGTTCCCACCCATACATCACCGTTGGGGGCAATCTTGACAGCATACACGCCATCGTTAAACAAACCATCACGCCGCGTAAAGGTGCGCCAGGTCTTGCCATCATAACGCGTCAAACCCTGATCCGTACCAAACCATAATACACCCTGTTTATCCTCGGCGATGCTGAATACCATATTACTCGCCAGACCATCTTTGACGGTGTAGTTTGTCCACCGCTTGCCATCAAAACGGCTCACGCCGCCGCCCCACGTCCCGGCCCACACGGCGCCAGAATTGTTATTAGCGGCGGCGGCAGCGCTGACATGGATGCAAAACACATAATTCGGATTGTAGGTGGGCTTACCATCCATCAACACACCCAGATCATGCCGCGAACGCGTACCTAACCCGGTATTGGGGCTGGCGGGCAGATTATCGAGGTTGGGCGCGCCCAACCCTTCTTTATGCGTCCAGGCCTGCCAGGTTTTGCCATCGAACATGGACACGCCACCTTCAGTGCCGAACCACACCCGCTCTTGCGCATCTATGCCAATGCCATACACCCATTCATTGACCAACTCTTTGACATAGGTATCAAACTTGCCGGTACTGGCATCCACCCGAGTAACGCCATACCAGGTGCCGATCCACACTGTACCATCGCGCTGTTCACCAAACGAATACACCCAGTAATCCGCCAGCCCATGCATTGGAAAAAATGTTTTCCACTTGCCGTCACGGTAGCGTGACGCGCCACCGCCGTTGGTGCCAAACCATTTATTGCCGCGACTGTCGACCATAATGTCAAAGGCATATTCATTCGCCAGCCCATCTTCGCGGGTAAAGGTATTGCGCACATCACGCGTCGTTAAATCCACCTCATGCACACCCATTGAGGTCGCCACCCACATACTGTTTTTGGCTGGCTCAACCTCCAGAGCACGCACATACACCCCTTCACCCACGCCAAAGGTTTCCAGCACGCGCAAGGAATCTTTAAGGGCCGCTGGCGCCGCCGGCTTGGCGGCAGGCGAGGTTTCTTTTGCGTCGGAACACGCGGAAATGGCCAATGCCATGCACAAAACAATGCCCGAAGACACGACTCCAAGCCGGGAAAAAACCAGCATCAGCGCAAGGTTCTCAAATAAGAAATCACATCCAGCATTTCCTGGTCGCTCAGCAGGCCTTTATACGCGGGCATCACGCCCGTGCCATCGCGGATACTCCCCAGCAGCACCATGTCCGGCTGAAACAGCCGCTCACGGCGTGAAAAATCCGGAGTACCCGGCATATTGCTCACGCCACCGTCACCATGGCACCCCGAACAATGCGTGGCATAAATCTTCGCGCCATTACCTGGGTCAGCGGCATACGCTACCGCTGTGTTTCCCAACAGCAGCGCAGTGGTGATCAAGGTCGTGGATAAGTAACGTCGCAGCATGGTAGTTCTCCTGTTACGGTCTTGTATTATCTTATATTAAAAGGGCAAAAGGTCAGATCCATTGTCATCTCGACCGGAAAAAAGTTGTCATCCCGAACGAACGTGAGAGATCTTATAAAGATCCCTCTCTTCGTTCGGGATGACAGTTGATCTGAGCGTCTGAGCGGTCGGGATGACACACATCTGTGAAACGGATGACTAGAAGCGGCTCACAGGAATGGCGTCTACATTTACTGGCGTGCCTTGCCAGGCATTTTCCAGCAACCGGATCATTGCCGGGCTGTCCCAGTCGCGCGGCCCCACCATTACGCCGATGAGCGTACCATTGGGCGCGATCAACAATGTGGTGGGGTAAATCTTGATGCCCAGGGTATCGTGCACCACCTTAAGATCTTTATCAATAAAGGCCGCGAATGTCACCGCCTTGTCATTGAGATATTCACGTACGCCAAGCTCATGTTCGTCTACCGACACCCCCAGCACGGCAAAATGCCCGGCATCCAGCGCCTTGCTCAAACGCTCCAGGCTGGGCATTTCGCGCCGGCACGGCGGACACCACGTCGCCCAGGTATTGAGCACTACCAGTTTACCACGGTAAGCCGCAAGTGTCGTTTTGCTACCGTCCAGCCCGGTCAAGGTAACATCAGGTACGACGTGCCCCACGGTTAAGGCGGATGGCTGGGCGTTATTGCCAACCCCCGTGCTGGCTTCGCAGCCCCACAACAGCAACGGCACAAGAAACATCCCAAGCCGCAGCATAAGGTTCAAACTCCTAAAAACGGGGAATAAAAATCCCCGGAATTTGCTGCGGGGATTTTCTATGTCATCCCGAACGAAGTGAGGGATCTTCAGCAAGATCCCTCACTTCGTTCGGGATGACAACCCCTTTGCCATAAGCATAAGGATTATTTGGGATGACATCATGGCGCCACCGAGTCGATCGTGATCTTCACGCCCGCACTACCCACTTTCACAACCGCACTGCTGCCTTGCAGATCACCGGCACGGGGCATGGCATCGCCTGATTTGGAAATGCGCGCGCCGATAATTACTTCAGAAGCGCTCGACAATTTCATGGTGGGCATGGCAGCCATAGCGTCGTTAAGTGAGAATGTCAGGGGCAAATCTTTGGCTTGGGCACGCATGATGGCCAGCGGCATACGTGGCCCTTGCGCGGCGCGGGCAAAGATAAATAACGTATCGGTAGGCGCTATCCTGCTTGCCAGTGCGGGAGTTATGGTCACTGTGCCCGCTACCGTAGCATCACTGTCAGTAGCGCCGCCGCTGGCCGCAGCAAGTGGCGCGTCACTATTCATGGTGGGAAAACTGCTTGGGGAATTCGGATTACCCGATGCCAGCCCGCGCGCCTCTTCGATATTGGTCGCCATGATTTGCGACACCTCGGAATTTGGCGGCAACAGCTTTAGCAGGCGTTCCCAATATTTCACTGCGCCCGCAAAGTTGCCGGATTCAAATTCGGCGGTGCCGCCCAGCCACAAGGCTTTCTGGTTATCAGGGTCGGCCTGCAAGGCGCGGCGTATTAATGCGATGGATTGGTCATCAAGCCGCTCACCATTGGCCATCGCCATCGCGTCAGCGTAGTCGGCCAACAATTGCGCGTCATTTGGCAGCATCGCCACAGCCTTGGAAAAAGCTTCTGCCGCTTCGGCATGACGACCCATCGCATAGAATGAACGGCCCAGCACCGCCCAACCTTCCGCATCCTGCGGATTGGCGCGCAACCGTTCCACCAGGGCGTCCACCATTTTCTGGATCTGTTCGGGCGCATCAGAATGACGCTGCCCGGCAGGCACGCCTGCCTCGCCATTGGCATCGACAGTGGCCATAGCGGTTTGCGGCGACATCACTTGTGGGTTACCGATTTTGAGGTACACCAACACGGTGAACAGCGGCACCATGATACCCACCACTATCGCCGCTACGCGGTTGCCCCCAGAAGCTGACTGCGCGGCGGACGCGCCAGCCGCAACAGTTTTTGGCTCAACCGTTACATCGTCCAGCAAACGTCGCTCCAGCTCACGACGAGCCTGCGCATATTGCTCAGGCTGCACCATATCATTACGCAGGTCATTTTCCAGTTCGACAAGCTGATCTTGATAAATCGTAGTGTTAATCGCCGAACGCCCGAGGGACTGCCCTTTTCCTCTATTATGACTTTCTTTATCAGGACTCTGCTTGCCCGTATTTTTGTCGGCGCCTTTATCGCCACGGGCCAATAACGGCGGCACAGCAAACAACAATGCGGCGATAATGAAACACGCCGCTACAATCCAGAATACAATCATGTTCCAGCTTCTCCCGCCCCATCATTCATTTTTTTATTCAGCAATATAGCGGCGCGTGTGCGCTCCGCATCCGACAGCGGCGTCGCGGCAGCGATGCGCTTGCGCCGCCGTAACAGGGTAATCAATAATACGATTGCGCCCCCCACGATCAGAATCAGGGGGCCAAACCATAACAACGCCGTAGTCTGGTTCATCGACGGACGAAAACGCACGTACTCGCCATAACGCTCCACCAGATAAGCCACCACCTCGGCATCGCTCTTGCCGGACTGCATTAAAGTACGTATTTCACGGAGCAAGTCATGCGCCAGTTCGGAGGGCGAGTCTGCCAGCGTATTGTTCTGGCACTTCAGGCAACGCAATTCTTCAGCTAACGCCATAACGCGCTTTTCCAGCACGGGATCTTCCGCCACAGGCTGAGCTTCACCCGCCACTGCCAGCGGCATGGCTATCCAGAGCATGGCCAGCAAAAGTAGAGAAAAGAAAAAATGATGCGGTACAGGAAGTACAAATGCCGCAGGCGCAGGGAAGAGCGCAAGCGAAGGGTTCCGCAGGAGCGGCCATTTTTGCTTTTCTCCCCTAAAAATTCCAGGGATGGAATTTTTAGGGGTTTCCAACAGATGTTTCATATTTTTTCAAGCTCCTTCACTAATGGCAGGATTTTGGTTTGCAGCGCTTCCATCGTCACTGGCCCAACGTGTTTGTAGCGGATAATGCCCTGGCGGTCGATGACATAAGTCTCCGGCACACCATACACGCCATAATCAATACCCACGCGACCATCCGCATCAAAGGCGCTGACCACATATGGGTCGCCAAGCTGGCTCAACCAATTCACGCCGTCTTCACGCTTGTCTTTATAGTTAAGTCCATAAATAGGCACCAGACGCGCACGCGCCAACTCCATGAACAACGGGTGTTCGTGACGACAGGAAGCACACCACGACGCCCATACATTCAACAGCCAGACCTTGCCCAGCATATCAGCGTTGCCAATCTGGCTATTGGGGTCATGTAATTGCACCACACGAAACGCCGGCGCGGGCTTGCCGATGAGCGGCGATGGCACCAGGCTGGGATCTTTCCCCAAACCCACCCACAAAAACGCCACTAGTGCGGCAAAAATGCCCAGCGGCACCAAAAAACGCAACATCAGGGTTTACTCTCCATCTGCGTTGCCAAGCCCGCCGTGGGCGCTGAATTATTACCTGCACCTTCTTCAGCGGTCACGCCCGGCATCTTGCCTTCAGCACTGGCAGAACCCTGTGCGGCGGCTTTGCGCGCCTTGCGTTCGGCTAAGCGATAACGACGGTCGGACACGGCGAGAAAACCACCCAGACCCATAAAGAAAGCGCCCGCCCAGATCCAGTCAACAAACGGTTTGTAATAGATGCGCACGCTCCACGCGCCGTTACTCACCGGCTCGCCCAACGAAACATACAAGTCACGCAGCAGGCCGGTATCAATCGCCGCTTCGGTCATGGGCATGTTCTGCACCTGATAGTGGCGCTTTTCCGGGTGCATCACGCCTTCTTCCTTGCCGTTTTTGCTGACATGGATGTAGCCGCGGCTGGCGGTATAATTCGGCCCATCAACATCCACCACACCATCAAAGCGAAACACGTAGCCGCCGATAGCAGCCGTGTCGCCGACATTCATACGCACGTCCGTTTCAACCTCATAGCCTTTGACGAGCGTGACGCCAATAATGAAAACCGCCACGCCTACATGCCCCAGCATCATGCCGTAATAACTACGCGACTGCGCCGCCAGCCTGGAGCCCAATGTAGATCCTGGCGTGGCAGAACCCTGCGACTTGCCAACGCGCTGCCAAATGCTTTGCACTGAGGTGGTGATAATCCAGGCGGCCATTAACAACCCCAGGCTCACCAGCGGAAACCACTCACCCATCACAAACGGCAATATAATTGCCGTGGCGGCACTCACCGCAAACGCCCAGCGCAGGCGTACGGCCATTTCAGGCAAACTGGCCTTTTTCCAGCGCGCGAGGGGGCCAAGGCCCATCAAAAACATCGCCGGAGCCATCAACGGCAGAAATACGCTATCGAAATAGGGCGGACCCACCGAGATCTTGCCCATATCCAGGGCATCAAGGAACAGGGGATATAACGTACCCAGCAGCACCGTGCCGGCAGCCGCCATAAACAGCACATTATTGCCCAACAACAGCGACTCGCGGGACACCAGATCAAAGTTGCCACCCAAACCTATTTTGGGCGCGCGCCAAGCATACAGCGCCAGCGAGCCGCCGATCGTCACCACTAAAAAGCCTAGAATAAACACCCCACGCTCGGGGTCGGTGGCAAACGAATGCACGGAGGTGAGTACGCCGGAACGTACCAGGAAGGTGCCGAGCAAGCTCAGCGAGAAGGCCACAATCGCCAGCAGCACCGTCCAGCTCTTGAAGCTGCCGCGCTTTTCCGTTACCGCCAGCGAATGGATCAGCGCGGTACCCACCAGCCACGGCATGAACGAGGCGTTTTCGACCGGATCCCAGAACCACCAGCCGCCCCAGCCCAGCTCGTAATACGCCCACCAGCTCCCCAGCGCGACACCGAAGGTCAGGAACGCCCAGGCCGATGTTGCCCAGGGCCGCGACCAGCGCGCCCAGGCGGCATCAAGCTTGCCACCCAGCAAGGCGGCGATGGCGAAGGCGAACGCCACCGAAAAGCCCACGTAGCCCATATACAGCATGGGGGGATGAACAATCAGGCCAAAATCCTGCAACAGCGGGTTGAGGTCGCGCCCATCCACAGCGGCGGGAATCAGCCGGTCAAAGGGATTGGAGGTGAGCAGCGTAAATAACAGAAAACCCACGGAGACATACCCCATCACCCCGATCACGCGCGCCACCATCTCTTCCGGGAGACTGCGGCTGAAAAAAGTGACGGCCACTGTCCAGCCGCCGAGCATCGCTATCCACAGCAGCAACGAACCTTCATGGCCACCCCACGTTGCCGACAGGCGGTACTCCAGGGGCAACAGCGAGTTAGAGTGCGAGGCGACGTAGAGCACGGAAAAGTCGTTTACAGCAAAGGAATACATGAGGCAGGCAAAGGCAATCGCCACAAACAGCGCTTGCCCTTGGGCGATGGGGCGAGCCGCCGCCATCCAGCCAGACATGCCGCGCGCCGCACCGATAATAGGCACGGTGGCCTGTAACAGCGCCAGGCCCAAGGCCGTGATCAGCGCAAAATGCCCAATTTCAGGAATCATTTTTCTTTTACCCCCTATTGAGAAATCAATGTTGTAGTGCCGGTTGCTGACGTACCTGCGGCGGCGCTATTGGCCTTGGCTTTTATCGAGTCGGCCTTGCCTTTGTCGAGCGCTTCTTTTACTTCCGGCGGCATGTAGTTTTCATCGTGCTTGGCCAGCACTTCTTCGGCGAGAAACACCCCATCCGGCCCGATACGTCCTTGCGCCACTACCCCCTGGCCTTCCTTGAAGAGGTCAGGAAGGATACCAGTATATGTGACGTTAATGTTCTTGTGATTGTCGGTGACCACAAAATGCACTGTCAGGCCGTCATCTTCACGCTTGATGGTGCCTTTTTCCACCAGTCCGCCCAAACGAAAGTTACGCCCCTCCGGTGATTCTTTGGCGAATACCTGGGTGGGGCTGAAGAAAAACACCATATTATCGCTGAAGGCATTCAGCACCAGCGCCGCCACGCCTCCCAGCCCCGCCAATCCCGCAACAATGAACGCCAATCGCTTATGTCTAGATTTCATAGTGTTGTTTATATCCGGTCTTCATGTTTAATCTCGCCCGTGTGCGCGACTGTATCCGCGCCAGCCCGACTCATACGACCCCCAATACGACCCAGCCGCTGCAATAAAGTTCGTTTGCGGCCCAACAGTAATATTACTTCGACCGCCATGCACAACGCAGTAACACTGTACGAACCCCACACATACAGGCCATAACCGCCCATGGCGAAAAAATCACCCCAATTCATCGCGCCTCCCCCGTCATCGCCTGCGCCACCCATTCGGTGTGACGCTCCCGCTCGAGAATTTCACAGCGTACCCGTAACAGGGCGACAACGATGGTGTACATCCAGAAGGCGAAGGTCATTAACAATAGGGCGGTCAACATGCTGGCGGCCATGGTGGGGGCTTTGCTGACGGTGATGGACGCGCCTTGATGCAAGGTGTTCCACCACTTCACGGAAAAATAAATGATGGGAATGTTAACGACGCCGACCAGCGCCAGAATCGCGCTGGCCCGCGCGGCGCGGCGCGGTTCGTCAATGGCGGCCTGCAAGGAAATAAATCCGATGTACAAAAACAGTAAAATCAACTCAGAGGTCAGGCGCGCATCCCATACCCACCACGCGCCCCACATCGGCTTGCCCCACAAAGCACCCGTCCATAACGCCAGAAAAGTGAACATGGCGCCAGTGGGCGCCAGCGCCGAGGCCATCATCGACGATAGCCGTGAATTAAACACCAGGCCCATGCCCGCATAGGCCGCCATCACTACATAAATAAACATCGACATCCACGCCGCCGGAACGTGTATGAACATGATGCGGTAGGCCTCGCCCTGCTGATAATCCGGGGGGGCGACAAAGAAACTGAAATACAGCCCCGGCACGGTAAACAACAGTGCCGCAATCGTAAACCACGGAATCATCTTGCCCGCCAGCGGATAGAAGGCTTGCGGTGAGGAATATTTGAACCAGTTAATTTTCGTGCCCCCTATATATAATGGCATAATGCGTTACACGTCAGCGCGCGTTGCTTTCGCGCGCGTCCGTGTTGAGCGTCGGGTTAGGCTGGTTACGGATCGGGCAACGCCCACCAGAGAATTGAGCGCCGCATTTACCGCTTCATTATTAGGGAAAATTTTTGACAACTCAGGCGTCAACAAAACCAGATTACTGCCTTTTTTGAATTCAGCATGGTGTTTTCCGCGCACACCTTTGCCGAGATCCTCACGCCGATATTCGGCGCGCATTTCCTTAGCCTTCTTCATATATTTTCCTCTCGCGTCTTGTAGCAAGACGTGCGCTGATAATGCGGTATTTTCCTCTCCGATGAGTATATATCACCGCGAGCACCCGTTTTGCCTGGGATAAGCCAAACATAAGCCAACGCTCTTCACCCACTGAATGGTCTGGATCCGCAAAAGTATAGGACATCGGATCACCAAAAACCGATGCCGCATCCTCAAAGCTAACCTTATGCTTCTTCAGATTACGCGCCGCTTTTACTGGATCATCTTCAAATTCCATAGCGCATCATTTTATAAAGATACATCGCCAGTCAATCTGACTGCCATTTGCCCTTATTCCATCGAAATGCGCAATGCCGCGCCGATTGCCCATGGCGCCAGAATCAATGCGCCCAGTAAAAATGCGCCCAGTAACGATAAATGCGCCTGCGCTCCCAATCCGGAAAGGCTTGCGTCCACCGCGCCTGCACCGAAAATCAGCACGGGGATGGTGAGGGGCAGCACCAGCAATGACACTAGCACCCCGCCACCGCGCACCCCCAAGGTCAGCGCTGCGCCGATGGCGCCGATCAAGCTCAACACCGGCGTGCCCAGCAACAGCGACAACACCAGTATCCACAACCCTTGCGCCGGTATGCCGTACTGCAACCCGAGCAGCGGCGCTATTAATACCAGCGGCAAACCCGACACCAGCCAGTGCGCCAGCGTTTTGCCCAGCACCAGCACCACCAGCGGCTGGGGCGTGAGCAACATCTGCTCCAGGGTGCCGTCGCTGTAATCCACCGCAAACATGCGCTCCAGCGCCAGCATGGAGGCCAGCAGCGCCGCCACCCATACAATACCGGGGCCAATAATGCGTAACGTCGCCATGTCCGGCCCGACGCCCAGCGGGAACAAGCTCACCACAATGACGAAAAAAAACAGGGTCGCCAGCACATCCGCACGGCGGCGCATCGCCAGCGTGAGATCACGCATTACCACGCAACGCAGGGCGGTTACCAGACTAGACATGCCGCGCCATCAGGAGTTCCCACTAGGAGATCAGGGACAAACGCTGAACGGCACCTGCCGGACTCGCCTTGCTCAACACGTCGAGATCCTGATGCGTGGTGAGGATAATCATGCCTCCATTATGCAGGTGCTGGCTTAACAACGCCTGAACCACTGCAATCGCCGCCACATCCAGCGCCGTAAACGGCTCGTCCAATATCCATAGCCGGGTTTTATGCGATGCCACGCCGCACAACACCAGCCGCGCCAGCGCCACGCGGCGTTTTTGCCCCTGCGACAAGACCTTGGCGGGCAAATCTTCGCGCCCCGCCAGACCCATGTGATCCAGCGCGGCTACCAGCGCCTCTTCAGGCGCCTCATCACCAGCCAAGCCCATAAGAATGCGCAGGTTTTCCAATGCAGTCAGATCTTCTTTAATGCCGCTGAGATGACCCATGTAGGTCATTTCCCTGAAATAATCTTCGCGTAAAATGCGAATATTCTCGCCGCCCCAGCAAATATCGCCCTGCACTGGCGACACCAGACCACACACCATGCGCAGCAGGCTGGTTTTGCCGCTGCCATTGGCGCCTTGGACATGCAGCAATTCGCCGGGCTTGACGGAAAACGACATTCCGGCGAACAGGCGGCGATCACCACGCACACATTCAAGATTAGAGACTTCTAGCACGACTGGATTTGGCCTTCACTAAGGTTCGCCCTGAACCGGAAATTATACAGCCAGCCGCCAAAAAAGTGCCAGAAATGAATTTAAGATCGGTTACAACCTTGCTAAAGAGCAAATTAAGGCCAGCGCGCCAGGCGAAAGCCGGTGCCGCTGTCGTTCAAGTCTGGCACAGAGTTGCCGCGCACTGCGGAACGGGCATAATCCGCCGGGCTGTTCCAGCCACCACCACGCACTACGCGTAGCGCGCAATCGCCGCCGGGTCGGGGGCGGGCATCGGTGGGTGCTCCCTGGTAATCGGGATGCGCGCAATCTTCCACCCATTCCCAGACATTACCGTAAATATCATGCAAACCCCACGGGTTAGGCTGCTTTTTGCCTACGGGGGCGGTGCCCACGTCATTTTCTGCGCCAAACCACGCATAACGGGACAAATCCCGTGGGTTATCGCCAAAGAAATAAGTGCTGGTGGTGCCCGCGCGGGCGGCGTATTCCCACTCGGCCTCGGTGGGAAGCCGGTATTTGGTGGTTTTCTCCAGCTTGTTAAGTTTCTGTATGAATTCCTGCGCCTGCAACCACGTCACCTGATCCACCGGGCGGCGCGGGTCTTTGTAACGGCTGGGGTTAAAATCCATGACCGCCACCCACTGCGCCTGGGTCACTTCATATTTGCCTATATAGAAAGGCGCGACATTCACCGCGTGCGCGGGTAATTCATCCGCGCCACCGGGCTGGTCGTCAGAGGCTCGTCCCATCACAAAACGGCCGCCCGGCAGCAGCAGCATGGCCATGCCTTGGGCGGTTATCTCCCCGGTAACGCGCTTGTCCGTCGCAGCCGTGGGCACCGAACCAGGCTGATCCGCCACAGGCACCATGGGCGTCGCCAACCACATCAGCATCAGCGCAAAACCCACCACCAGCACCACGGGCACCAGCAACATCGTCATATTGGATTTTGGGGTGGACATATTACTACCTGTTACGTTTGATGAAGACTTGAGAATAGGATGCAGGAGAGGTTCACATCGAACCAAAACCAGCCGCGCACCGATTAAACCCCGGAAACCGCGCCAAGGCAAGAGGTATGTGTGGCGAGCAAGTAAACTGTCTTAAGTTGTAGCATATGATCTGTCCGGTTTTGTAGTGGCCTGCCGGATGGATAGGGGGGTTAAAATGTCAAAAATCAAGATGTGGTCCAATACGGTTCAGTTTAGCCGTTCGTGGTGAGTCCTTCGATAAACTCAGGAGAACCCTGTCGCGAACCACCTGCCCCGCATCCACAGCCCTTTGACAGGCTCAGGATGAACGGGAAGTGTATTGTATTGAGACATGACCCTATCAAGGTTTTCAGGTCACCCCATCGCAGATCACCCGCCACTCAACGCCTGCACCAGATAAACCGCATCGGTTGTACGCAACGGGTGCGCCAGGTCAAACACTTGCTCGCCGTTGATGAAGAAGCGCATGTGCGGGCGGATCTGGTCTTGTTCGTTGATGACGCGGAATCGCAGGCCGGGGTATTGGTGGTCGAGATCAGCGAGCAGTTCCGTGAGTGTCGCGCCGCTGGCGTCGACTTCGCTCTTGCCGGTGTAAGAAAGCAGCGGGCTGGGGATCAGGACTTTCATCAGCACGCTTACCGCACTTCCGCAGACTCGACCGCATAGATTTCAGGAAGGTTGCGGGCGATGCACGTCCAGCGTTTGCCTTCGTCGCGGCTCATCCATAGTTCGCCGCTGGTGGTGCCGAAATACAGGCCGACTGGATCGTGCGCGTCGGCGGTCATGGCCTGGCGCTTCACCGTCCACCACGCCTGGCTATCGGGCAGGCCAACATCAAGACGTTGCCAGCGCTTGCCGCCATTGCGCGTGACATAGGCAGCGGGTTTTCCGTCTGGGCTGGTGCGCGGCCATACGGTCTGACCGTCCATGGGGAATACCCACGCGGTGTCGGCATCACGTGGATGTACTACCATGGGAAAGCCAATGTCTCCGACGCGTTTTGGCATGTTCTTGCCGATGCGAACCCACTGGTTCGAGGGCCGGTCAATCCGGTAAATGCCGCAGTGGTTCTGTTGGTACAAGCGATCCGGGTTGCTCGGGCACAGCCGCACACAATGCGGGTCGTGGAAGGCGACATTGGCGGCGTCGAACCCCCCTACCACTTCCATACCTGCAATAAGAGTTGTAAAACTGCGGCCACCATCCACCGATTCATGCACACCGCCACCTGACATGGCGAAGTAGAGATGCGCTGGATCACGCGGGTCAACGATGATCGAGTGCAGCTTCGGCCCGTCGGGCGTGCTGTCCTGCACGCTGCCCATCCATGCGCGATATTGCGGGTCGTCATTGATACAAGAAAACGGCTGCCAGGTATCGCCACCATCTTCAGAGCGGAACAAACCCTGTGGCGATGTGCCTGCATACCACACGTTCGGTTCGTTGGCGTGGCACGGCGTGAGCCAGAAGGTGTGGTCAACGGCGCGCGCTGGCATTTTTGCATCTGCGCCATCGGCTGGTTTTTCAAACGCGGGCGGTTTGGTGGCTTCCTTCCAGGTGCGGCCGCGATCAGCAGAACGGAAAATCGTCGGGCCGAGGTGGCCGGTTTTTGCTGCGGCTAATAACGTGCGCCCGTCGCGCGGGTCAAGCACCAGATGGTTAATGATGTGGCCGAGGAAATGCGGCCCATCAACACGCCACGTTTTGCGCGCCGCATCACCGTGCAACAGCCACGCGCCCTTGCGGGTGGCGACCAGCACGATCACACGGCGCGTCGCGCTCTTGGCGCGAACGGTTGTACTTTGTTTTTTCCGAACTGGTTTTTTTGGAAGTGATTTTTTCCGGGTTGCTGCCTTTTTTATAATGCGTGCCATGACCCCTCCTCTTGCGTGAGATGTTCCATATTGCATTTATTATCCAGGAACCGCTGATTTATCCACCGCATTCTTGGCATGATAAATCCCGTCACTAATTTTGTCACGCTAATCACGATAAATCTACGGCGTTAAACACAACTAAATAAACTTGGGACAGTACACATAAAGCGTGTCATTCCGAGCGTAGCGAGGAATCCTGGAAGATCTCTCACGTTCGTTTCGGTCGAAATGACAGCATGATGGAGGCTGATGTGAATAACATTGCCCATCCTCTAAAACGAACAATATTGACTCAGGTCACTGAGGGATAGTCGGTATATCCTTTTTCACCGGGCGTATAAAAAGTACTGGCGTCAGGTTGATTGAGCGCCGTGCCATTTTTAAGACGTTCGACAAGATCAGGGTTGGCCAGAAAGGGTCGGCCCAATGCGACAAGATCGCCGCGCTTTGCGTTTAGATCTACCTCAGCACGCGCACGGTCATAGCCACCCGACAAAATCAACGCTCCATGAAAAACCTCACGAATTCGCGCCTTTATTGTCGCAGGCACTTCGGGGGCGCCCTGAGAACTATGATCAACAATGTGGATATAAGCAAAACCCAGCTTTGACAATGCCCCGACGAGATGTGCATACAGCGCGTCTGTCTCAGCGTCCGCGACCATGTCATTAAAGACACCGTAGGGCGAAAGACGCATACCGATGCGCGATGCACCGATACGATTTGAAGCCACCGTTGCTACCTCTATGGCGAAACGCGCGCGATTCTCCATCGAACCGCCCCATTGATCGGTGCGCCGATTACTTGCGGTATTAAGGAACTGCTCTATCAGATAACCGTTCGCGCCGTGTAATTCTACGCCGTCAAATCCTGCCTCGATTGCCAAGGCCGCGCTTGCTGCGTATTCCTCAATAGCCTTGCCGATATCCGCCTCTGACATTATCCCAGGCGTGGGATAGGGCTGCATGCCTTGCTGATCCGTCCACATCGCACCAGAAAGACCTACCGCCGAAGGCGCGAGAATACGCGCACCTTCGGGCATATTCAGCGGGTGCGACACCCGTCCTGTGTGCATCAGTTGCACGAAAATGCAACCGCCGCGCTCATGCACCGCCTGCGTTATCTTGCGCCATGCGGGCACATGACTGGGTGCGAACAGGCCAGGAATGCGCGCATAACCCAGGCCATTTGGTGAAGGCGATGTGCCTTCTGTAATAATGAGTCCTGCGGTCGCACGCTGGGCATAGTAAGTAGCCATGAGATCTGTAGGTATGTGTTCGGCCGTGGCGCGGCATCGTGTCAACGGCGCCATGACCATCCGATTTTTGAGATGTAGCTTGCCGAGATCAAACGATGTGAATAAAGACATGCTCATGATTATCTCCTTGTTGGCTGTATGTACGCTTGAAGAGGCGAACAATATTCCCTATGGCGCATGATGAGATCAATGCTATCACACTGAATATTATTTTTTAAGCTTGTATTTTATCCTGTAACTGGGTTTTTAAGATAAAAATATTACTTCAGCAACTGCTCCAGCAACGCATGTAATCGCACTGTCTGCGCCTTGATGCCCAGGCGCCGCGCGCGGATAATCGCCTGCAGGTCTTTGCGTGCTGTATCGAAATCATCGTTCACTACCAGATAATCAAAATCAGCGTAGTGGCTCATTTCATTCACCGCGTCGCGCATGCGTCGCGCAATTACATCTTCGCCATCCTGGCCGCGTACGCGCAAGCGCTGGTCGAGCGTGGCGCGCGACGGGGGCAGAATAAAAATTCCGATGCACTCCGGCAGTTGTGATTTAACCTGGCGGGCGCCTTGCCAGTCTATTTCAAGAATCACATCCACGCCGTGGCGCAAGGTATCCTGCACGGCGGATATTGAGGTGCCGTAATAATTATCAAATACTTTGGCATGCTCCAGAAACACTCCGGCAGCAATCATGTTTTGAAAGGTGGGCTGATCAACAAAATGATAATGCACACCCTGCTGCTCCCCCGGTCGCATCGGCCGTGTCGTGTGTGACACAGACACCATCAACCCCGGCGTGGCGTCCACCACCGCCTTGACCAGACTGGTCTTCCCCGCGCCCGATGGGGCGGCGATGATATACAGTGTTGCGGGCACGGCTGCCGCCGCTGTATTTTTGGGTCGTGATGCGTCTAACATGATTATTCCCGTTCTTATTCGATGTTCTGGATTTGTTCGCGCATTTGTTCAATCAATACTTTCATTTCGACTGACGCGCGGGTGGTTTCGATGTCTACGGATTTGGAGCCGAGCGTGTTCGCTTCACGATTCAGTTCCTGCATCAAAAAATCCAGCCGCCGACCCACGGGTTCTTTCTGATTTAGTGTACGCTGTATTTCCTGAATGTGTCCGCTGAGGCGTTCCAGTTCTTCGTCCACGTCCATTTTTTGCGCCAGCACCACCAGCTCCTGCTCGAAGCGCGATGCCTCCAGGTCCACTTTGGCCTCAGCAATGCGATTCAGCAAGCGTTCTTTCCAGCGACTTTTCACTTCGGGTAAACGTACTCGCACCTGAGCCAGCCAACCTTCCAAAGCGATGCCGCGCTGTTCGATAACATCTTTCAATCGCGCGCCTTCACGGGCACGCGCCTGAATCAAATCGTTTACCGTGTCATCCAGTAGCGCCAGCGCGGCCTGGTGCAACGGCTCAAGATTGATTTCAACTATCTGCGATACGCCCGGCCAGCGCAGAATGTCCAGCGCCTTCACATGTGAATCTATCTGGGCAGGGCGGCCCATCATGCCCTCAACCTCACGGCAAGCGCTGACCAGGCGACGCACCAATTCCTTGTTCACCACCACTTCTATCGGCATCGTGGGTGATGGGCGAAAGCGCAAATTGCATTCTACTTTACCCCGCCCCAGTTTAGCGGCCAGCTTTTCACGCACCACAGGTTCCAGGCTGCGCAGATCATCGGGCAGGCGCGTTGAAACCTCCAGAAAACGGTGATTAACCGAGCGCATCTCCCAGGTCAATGCGCCCCATTCCGTATCCTGATCACCGCGCGCAAACGCCGTCATACTATGTAACATTTATACTTTATCCTGCAAAAAGCTTTTGAACCTAAAAACGGCGGGTAATGCCTAAAAAACCGCCCACCCCCACATCCTTGGCGTATAATAGCTTCTTTTTCATTGCAAAAGGTATCAGATGCGACCCAGCGGCAGAGCACAAAACGAATTACGTCAAATCAAACTCACCCGGTACTATACCAAACATGCGGAAGGCTCAGTGCTGGTGGAGTTTGGCGATACCAAAGTCATCTGCAATGCCACCATCGAAGACAAAGTACCGCGCTTTCTCAAGGGCACCGGCAAAGGCTGGGTCACCGCCGAATACGGTATGCTGCCGCGTTCCACCGGCCAGCGCATGGGTCGTGAAGCCGCACAGGGCAAACAGGGTGGACGCACCATGGAAATTCAGCGCTTGATCGGACGCTCCCTGCGCGCCGTGGTCGACATGCAAGCCCTCGGGGAGCGCAGCATCACCATTGACTGCGATGTCATCCAGGCCGATGGCGGCACCCGCACTGCCTCCATCACCGGCGGCTATGTGGCGCTGGTGGATGCGATTGCCCACTTACGTAAAAGCAAAATCATCAAGAGCAACCCGATTCACGGCTATATCGCCTCGGTGTCAGTGGGCATCTATCAAGGCGTGCCCGTGCTGGATCTTGATTACACCGAAGACTCCGACGCCGAAACCGACATGAACGTGGTCATGAACGAAGCTGGCGCCTTTATTGAAGTTCAGGGCACCGCCGAAGGTCATGCGTTTCGCATGGACGAGCTGCAAGCCATGCTGGAGCTTGCCAAAGGCGGCATTGGTGAATTGATTACAAAGCAGCAGGCGGCGTTGCAGGGTTAACTATTCTTTTCTCCCCTTTCCCTGCCTCTCCCCGCACGCGGGGCGAGGGGTATATAATTGCTCTTTGATTGATTTGCCCCCCCCCGGAAACTCAACTGTAGATTTAAAAATGAAACGCATCGTATTAGCCAGCGGCAACGCCGGCAAAGCCCGTGAAATCAGCGAAATACTGGCCAATTACCGCATTGAAGTGCTGCCGCAATCCGCTTTTAATGTAATTGAAGTGGAAGAAACCGGCCTCACTTTTGTCGAAAATGCCCTGCTCAAGGCGCGCAATGCGGCAACTCACAGCGGACTGCCAGCCATCGCCGACGACTCAGGCCTGGAAGTGGACGCGCTGCATGGCGCACCGGGGATTTATTCAGCGCGCTACGCGGGCGATGATGCCTCTGACAGCGATAACATCGCAAAATTGCTGGCGGCGCTGACAGGAGCGGAAGGGGCGCAACGCACCGCACGCTTTCAATGCCTGATGGTGTATATGGAGCACGCCAACGACCCCACGCCCATCATTTGCCAGGGCACCTGGGAAGGCCGCATTCTGTTTGAACCGCGCGGCACACAGGGCTTTGGCTATGATCCGGTGTTTTTTGTGCGCACCCATAACTGCTCGGCGGCAGAATTACCGCCAGTAGTCAAAAACAACCTCAGCCACCGAGGGCAGGCATTGCGCCAATTGCTCACGGCGTTGGGCGCCCGCCAATAAAAAAGGCGCAGGCGAATATATCTCCAGCGCCTTTCGTTATTTCGCGTCACAATTAAAGCGCAACCCGCTTACGGAACATCCGTCTTGCGCGTCCGGTTAAGCTTTGCGCCTCCTGCGTGAGTTGCTTAAAGTATTTTCCGCGCACCCCAACTCCGAGAGTTTCCCGCTTCATCTCTGGGATGTCTTGATCACCCCTGTAATGTAAATCGTTTTTTCAAAGCTTGGCCAGTTTATTCCCAGCAGCCCGTAGCAACTTCGCTTCCATCCATTGTTTCAGGCGGTTAGCATCACCCAGACGGCTGCGCATGCCTTGCGAATCAAGCAGCACGATAATCACGGCCTGCTGCGCAATGCGCGCCTGCATTACCAGGCAACGTCCGGCTTCGCTGATGTAGCCGGTTTTGCTCAAGCCAATATCCCACGTGTCATTCTTGACCAAGGCATTGGTATTGCCGAAGTGAATGGGGCGACGGTAATCATCCAGCACCACTTCATAGGACTGCGAGGTGCTGAACTGGCGAATTATGGGGTATTCGTACGACGCGTTCACCATCTTGACCAGGTCTTCTGCCGTGGAAAGATTGCCGGCATTCAGCCCGGTCGAGTCAAGAAAATGGGTTTGCGCCATGCCCAGATCACGGGCTTTTTTGTTCATGGCGGCGACAAAAGCCGGGGTACCACCCGGGTAGGCGCGCGCCAAGGCGGATGCGGCACGATTTTCCGAGGCCATCAGCGCCAGATGCAGCATGGCCTGACGGCTTAACGTGGCGCCCACTTTGAGTCTGGAACTGGTGCCTTTCAGGGTATCAACGTCATCTTGCGTTACTGCGATCAGCTCATCCGGCGGCAAGTTCGCATCCATTGCCACCATGGCGGTCATCAGCTTGGTCAGGGACGCAATCGGGCTTTTAACGGAGGAGCGTTTGGCGTAGATCACGCTACCATCTTCCTGGTTAATCACCAGCGCCATGGACGAACGTAAAATCGGCAGGCCGTCACGTGTCATGGTACGCGCAGGGCTGCTGCGGCGCTTTACAATCAACTTTTTTTGCTTCAACACTCGATGGGTAGCCTTCTTGGCCTTACGCACCATCGACTTGGAAACCGGGGCTTTGGTGGCCTTCACCGTAGCGACCCCAGACGGCACAGCAGGCGCGCTCACAGAAGCCACGGCCGTCGCCGCCATTATCGGCCTTGCAGAAGTCAGGGAAAGGCCTACTATTAAACTGGTCACCAATATTTTTATCAACACCGTTTACGCCTCCACTGGCAAAAACGCCCAAAACCCCCCGTATGATGGGCTCCGTGACGCGAAAAGCAACTCAAAAACCGCTCTTTTCCTTTATTTTTCAATTGCTTAATATCAAATGAAAAATAGAGACATTTCCGTATACCCTACCCGACCGTGTAAATATTATCCATTATATCAGAATAATAGCCACTGTATGAGCAATGGTACTCACTTTACCCTAGATTTATGACAAAAAAACAATTCCCATGTGTCATTGTCCAGTGTCACAATGCAACGCTTTACAAAGACATATGCCCATGTTTAACTTCACCGCACTGCCGCCATTATCGCTGTACATCCACATTCCGTGGTGCGTGCGCAAATGTCCGTATTGCGACTTTAATTCCCATGAGACCCGGCAACAGCAACTTCCCGAAGCCGACTACATTACGGCGCTCATCGCCGATCTGGAGCAGGATCTACCCTCGGTGTGGGGGCGATCCATTGACAGCATTTTTATCGGCGGCGGCACGCCCAGCCTGTTTTCCCCGGCCAGTATTGACCGGTTGCTCTCAGAAATCCGCGCCCGTCTGCCGTGCCGACCCACCGCCGAAATCACCATGGAAGCCAACCCCGGCACCTGGGAATACGGCAAATTCCGTGAATTTCGCGCCCTCGGCGTCAATCGTTTGTCGCTTGGCATCCAAAGCTTTGACGCCGAGATGCTCAAACGTCTAGGTCGCATCCATGGCCCGCATGAGGCGTTTAGTGCTGCCGAAACCGCCCATGCCGTGGGCTTTGAAAATTTTAACCTTGACCTGATGTATGGCCTGCCGGGGCAAACCCAGGCTCAAGCCTTGTCAGATATAGAACATGCCATCGCCCTGAAACCGACCCATATTTCCCTGTACCAGCTCACCCTGGAGCCGAACACGGCGTTTTATGTTAATCCGCCCACCTTGCCCGAGGATGACACACTCTGGGAAATGCAGGAACAGTGCCAAGCCATGCTTGCCGCCCATCATTATGGGCAGTATGAAATCTCTGCCTACGCCCAACCGGGGCGGGAAAGCCGCCACAATCTCAATTACTGGCGCTTTGGCGACTACCTGGGCATCGGCGCGGGCGCCCATGCCAAAATCAGTGATGCGCAATACCAGCATATAACGCGCACCTGGAAAGTCAAAAACCCCCGTGATTACATGGCCAAAGCCGCCACGGGCGAGCGCCTCGGCGGCACCCAGCGCTTAACACGAGCCGATGCTGGCATGGAGTTCATGATGAACGCCCTGCGCCTCACCGACGGCTTTCCCACCGCCCTGTTTGCCGAACATACCGGCCTGCCGATTTCCACGGTAGCGGCGGCGCTCGCCCAGGCCGAGCAAAAAAAGCTCATCACCTGGGATATTCACACCATCCGCCCTACAGACCTGGGCAAACGCTTTCTGAATGACTTAATCGCGCTGTTTTTGCCAGCTTAATAAGCCGCCCTACCTGACTATATCGACCCGCTGGCGATTTCTTGAAAGGTTTTCGTGCGATTTGCGACAGAAGCCTCAGTTTTTAACTCAATCCCCCGCAAAATCTGAAGTTGCGCCAAAATGGTGTATGATTATGAGCCATCCCAACTAGCTGATACTGCACACAAACCCAATGCCTACCCTGATACTTCAAGGCGCCGCGCTCACCCGCGAAGCCGCGCATACCATTGCCGATGAACTCAACGCCGCCATTAAAGAGCGTGGCAGCCATTACACCCTGCGCACCGACAAACCCGTAGCGCCCGAAACCTTGGCCACTTTGCGCCACACGGCCAATTTCGACATTAATGTGCTGCCGGAAAACTTTGATCCGGCGCAAGTACGGCTGCTGGTCACCGACATGGATTCCACTTTCATCAATATTGAGTGTATTGATGAGATCGCGGATTTTATTGGCGTCAAACCTCAGGTTGCGGCGATTACGGCCGCTACCATGCGAGGTGAAATTAATTTTGAAGCGTCGCTGACACAGCGTGTCGCCTTGCTCGCCGGGCTGGACGCCAGCGCCCTGGAACACGTGTATAACGAACGGCTCAAACCGAATCCCGGCGCCGCAGAAATGGTGCGCGGACTGCGCGCGGCAGGCATCAAGATTGGCCTGGTGTCAGGCGGATTCACTTTTTTCACCGACCGACTCAAACAACGCTTCAGCCTCGACTATGCGCGCGCCAATGTGCTGGAGATTGCCGACGCACGGCTCACTGGCCGCGTTCTGGGCAAGATTACTGGCGCAGCGGGCAAAGCAGAGTTTCTGCTGGATCTGTGCAAACAACTCGGCATATCACCCCAGCAAGTGGTTGCGATGGGCGATGGCGCGAATGATCTGGAAATGATGAAAATCGCTGGACTGAGTATCGCCTATCACGCTAAACCCACAGTGCAGGCACAGGCACATGCGGTGATTAATCATGGCGGGTTGGAGTGTGTTTTGGGGTTGCTGGATATTGGTAGTTAGAGGTCAGGACTGGAGACCACTTGAGAACGAATTACGTGCTTATCGACTACGAGAACGTGCAGCCTGACACTATGGCCGTTCTTGATAATGAACACTTTAAGGTCATCGTGTTCATTGGGGCCAACCAAGCAAAGATTCCCTTTGAAATGGCATTGGCAATCCAGCGCATGGGGGATCGGGCCGAGTACATCAAGATCGCTGGCAATGGCTCAAACGCTCTCGATTTTCATATCGCCTTTTACATTGGACAGATCGCCACGCAAGAGCCACAAGCATATTTCCACATCATTTCCAAAGACACAGGGTTCGACCCCCTCGTTCAACATCTCAAGACCAGAAAAATTTTGGCCTGTCGCACACACGACGTGGCTGACATTACAATCGTGAAGGCTGCGAATTCAAAATCACCCAGCGAGCAACTATCCCTAATCGTAACGAACCTTCAACAACGTGGCACAGGTAAGCCACGAACGGTCAAGACCCTTACCAACACCATCAACTCACTCTTTCAGGGACAACTTTCAGAACAAGGGTTGTCGTCACTGCTGGACGAGTTACAAAAACAGGGCATTGTCACAATTCATGACACGCGAGTTTCATATGCACTTCCCATATAGCATCCATTACTTTGAACATTACACACGCGTAATCTGCACCAAGGAGAAAAGCACATGAAAACCACATTACACACGCTCATGCGGAGCATTGCCATTGTATGGCTGCTGGCAATTTTGGCGCCCCACGCCAATGCCGAACAAAAATCGTTTTTATGGCAAATCACCTCGAAACAAAATGTAGTGTATATGCTGGGATCAGTGCATGTGGGAAACAGCTCACTTTATCCGCTGAACAAAACCATTGAAGATGCGTTTACCCAATCCAGCGTGCTGGCCGTTGAAGCAGATGCGACCGATGAGCAGGCCATGATGTCCACCATGATGACGGCGCTCTACACGCCGCCGGATAACATCAACAATCATCTGCCACAAGATCTGATCGCGCGCATGCAGAAAATCCTGCCTAATTACAGCTTGCCCATGGAGGCGGTGCAGATGATGAAGCCGTATATGGCGGCGATGGTGTTAACGCTATCTGAAAGCGCGCGGCTTGGTTATGCGCCGGAACACGGCATTGATTTGCACTTTCTCAAGCGGGCCAAGACTGATCAAAAGAAAATTATTGAACTTGAGTCTGCCGACAGCCAAATGCGCATGATGGATTCGCTGACTGCCAAAGAACAAACGGCGATGTTCAAACACACGTTGGTCAGCATCGAAAAAAACAAGGTGGGTGATGAACTAAAAGCGATGTTCAGCGCCTGGCAGCAGGGCGATCCGGTGCGATTGGCAAAAGTCGCCGATGCATCACTTGCTGAAGCGCCGGAACTTCAAACCACGTTTAATGAAAAAATGATTATCTCAAGAAATAAAACCATGGCAACAAAAGTTGAGGATTTTCTGAAAAACAAGGAAACGTATTTTGTGGTGGTTGGCGCTATGCACCTGACCGGTGAGCAGGGCATGATTAATCTGCTGCGCAAGAAAAATTTTCAGGTGAAGCAGCTTTAACTTTATGGTCATTTCGAGTGTAGCGAGAAATCCTGAAAGATCCCACAAAGATCTCTCACTTTCGGTCGAGACTCGAGACAAAGATTTCTCCCTACACTCGAAATGACACCGATTAATAAGATTCCTTCGCAAAAATCAAATCCCAAATCCCATGCCCCAGCCGTTGGCCGCGCTGTTCAAACTTGGTGAGTGGGCGATATTCGGGGCGTGGCATGTATTGCCCCACTCCCGCGATGTTGAAAAACCCCGGCGCCGCGCCCATGACATCCATCATGTGCTGGGCATATTCCTGCCAATCCGTGGCCATATGAAAATGCCCGCCGGGCTTGAGTATGCGGCGTATTGATTCGGCAAAAACAGCATTCACGATGCGGCGTTTGTGATGGCGGCGCTTGGGCCAGGGATCGGGGAAAAACAGGTACACGGCCTCAAGTGACGCATCCGGCAAATTTTTTTGCAATACCGTAATCACATCGGCACTCATCACGCGCAGGTTTCTCAACCCGCGTGCGTGCGCTTTTTGCATGGCGCTGCCGAGGCCGGGACGATGCACATCAATGCCCAGGTAATTACCTTGAGGATCAGCCTGGGCCATCTCCACTAACGCATCGCCCATGCCAATGCCGATCTCCAGATACTGGGGGGCGTGGCGGCCGCCAAACAGGGATGGAAAATCCAGCGCTGCTTCGCCTGGCTCTACGCCGTAGTCTGCCCACAACGATTCCAGGGCATGGCGCTGCGCGTCTGTGAAGCGTCCGTCACGGCGCACGAAACTACGGATATGGCGGTTTTCAGGGGATTTATTCACGGGCAGGCTCTAGGGGAACATTAAACCTATAGTATACTTGAAGAATGACATCTTTTGACCATGGCAACCTGGCTGGCAAAGTCGCGCTCATTACGGGCGCGGCGCATCGCGTGGGCGCGATGATCGCGCGCGCGCTGCATGCCCAGGACATGAACTTGGTGCTGCACTACCGCCACTCTGGCGAGGCCGCGCAACGACTACAGGCCGAGATGAACGCCGCCCGTGCTGATTCTGTTGTTTTGGTACAGGCGGATTTACTCGATAGCGTCGCTTTGCCTACGCTGGTAAACACCGCGTTGAACGCCTGGCAGCGCCTTGATGTGCTGGTGAACAATGCCTCCAGTTTTTACCCTACGCCGGTGGGCAGCGTTACCGAAGCGCAGTGGGACGACCTGATGGGCAGCAATCTCAAGGCGCCGTTTTTTCTGGCACAGGCCGCCGCGCCCTCTCTGGCGCAACAGCACGGTTGCATCGTGAACATTGTCGACATCCACGCCGACCGGCCACTGAAAGCCCACCCTGTCTATAGCATCGCGAAAGCCGGGTTGGTGATGCTCACCAAGGCGCTGGCGCGCGAACTCGGCCCACAGGTGCGCGTGAACGCCGTTGCGCCCGGCGCGATTCTGTGGCCGGAACACGATCTTGACGCGGCGGCCAAAGACTATATTATTTCCCGCACCGCACTCAAACGCCAAGGCGCGCCGCACGATATTGCCCAGGCCGTGCTATTTTTAATCCGCGACGCGGGCTACATCAGCGGCCATGTGTTGACGGTGGATGGCGGGCGCTCACTCAGTAATTAAAATCGACGAGAACATACAATGACGACTTCAAATTTAACATCACACGACTTCGTCGTGGTCTACTACATCGGTAACCGTAAAACCGGCACGCTGCATATCGTCACCCACAAAAACGGCGTAACCACCATCGAGCATTTTCCCACGGCACCTGACACCGGCCTGGAGAAAATGCGCAAGCCGATACTGGTCGGCATGACCGCCGAGCGCCAGGTAGTGTTGCTCAACCCCAGCACCAAAGAAACACATATCGAAACCGCATTCCCCGTCGATGGCTTTCCCGCGCATCTCTATGCTGATCCTTATTCCAACCGCGATTGGTTCATGAACGACGGCGACAAAGACACCGGCAACGACACTTTAAATTGCGGCGACAAAGGCTCGTCAGTCACCGTCATCGCCAACACCGCCAGCCGTCTGGATGTGCAATACCTCAAAACCATTTGTGTTGGACGCGGCCATCACCAGGCTGCATTTACCGCGCCCTCCCCCGCCGCACCTGCCATGCCACGACGCGCCTACATCAGCAATCTCAACGATGGCACGATTTCCGTGATTGGCAGCGATGAAAAAGATGCCGAACATTATCTGAAACTACTGGCCACCATTAACCTGTGTAAATCTGAGCATGAAGACGGCATTGCCCACAAAATTCCGACCGCCAGGGATGGGGAGAGCGAAGCGAGGGGGGTTGCTGGAAATGCAGGAGCAACTTTCCAGCCCAACAGCGCGTTTCCACACGGCCTGGCCTATTCATCCGTCACCGGCAAACTCTATAACCTCAACAGCGGTTACGGCACACTCGCCGTCATCAACCCGCTGACCAACGCCATTGAAACGCGCACACCCCTCAAGGGTTACAGCAATCTGTTCGCTGTGCCTAGTGGTGAACAAAATGGACGTTATCTCATCGCACGCGGCGCAGACCGCAAAACCGATCCCAACCACGTCATAGCCAAAATCGCCGTGCTGGACACCGTAACCCAACGCGTGGTGGATCATCTTGACCTGCCAGACATCTACTTCAGCAAATATTACTTCAACGCCGAAAGCACCAAACTCTACATGACCACCGGCAACTCCGGCAGCCCGGAACAACAGGCCAACATCAAGCCCGACGTGCTGCTGGTATTTGACCTCACCGCGTTGCCCAAGCTGCGCCTGATACAAGAGATCAAAACTGGCCCGGCCGGATCAGTGACTTTTCTGGTAAAAGATGGCGTCACGGATTTGGTATTTTCATCGAATGCCGAAGCAGGATCGCTGGTCGTCATCGACGGCAAGAGCGATGAAATAATGGAAACCATCGCTGTTACTGAGGGTGCGTCACATGCGCGGATTTGGATGTTGGGAGAGAGGGCGTAATTCCATTTCCACTTCAACCAGTGAATAAATATATCCCCCCTCCTCGTAAGCGGGGAGAGGGGCAGTTGAAAATATGATTTTTTCAGATAGTTTTGGCTCGCCATCCACCCTCTCCCCAACCCTCTCCCGCCCTGCGGGAGAGGGGGTAAATACACTAGACCTCTTTCGAAACTTAAATTTCAAGCTCAACGTTGTATATCCCTGCGATCAAGTTAAATCGCAACCCAAAACGTTTTCGCCTGTTGCGAT
>LNFM01001753.1_pt1 | contig 47980 bp, 43 predicted proteins | sample 596031 | NCBI WGS metagenome assembly LNFM01 (sample SAMN04254537, study PRJNA301005) | activated carbon metagenome | isolation source: dual media filters at the Ann Arbor, Michigan drinking water treatment plant | place: USA: Ann Arbor
TTCTGTTTTTCTCTGCGATCTGCAGAGAAACGAGACTTTAAACTACTTCAGACACTCTGTAAAGCTTTTTGCGAAAGATTTTTGAAATATTTTTATTTCATTTTCTTCGCGAAGCCCCTACTACCAAGCTTCTCGCTTTACTGCCTGCCCCTCAAACAAGTTCTCGTCTCGTTCAAGGGAGGCGCATTATGCAGTGCTTTTTTTAACCACGCAAGTTGTTTTGAAGATTTATTTTCAAAAGCTATGCAAAATGCATAAATACAATAGCTAAGCACTTAAACAAAAAACCGACCGAAGTCGGTTTTAAGTTTGGTTGGCGGAGACGGAGGGATTCGAACCCTCGATCCAGGTTTTGCCCAGATGCACCCTTAGCAGGGGTGTGCCTTCGACCACTCGGCCACGTCTCCTGTCTCCAAACCGGACGCGATGATAGCGATTTCGCGTGACCGGGTCAAACAAAAACACGTTTATTGATCGAGACCAAAGGCGCGATGAAGAACACGCACGGCCAGTTCAAGATACTTTTCATCAACAACTACAGAGATCTTAATCTCCGAAGTTGAAATCATTTGGATATTGATGCCCTCTTCGGCGAGCGTGCGGAACATCTGGCTTGCAACGCCTGGATGCGAGCGCATGCCTACCCCAACGGCCGAGACCTTACAAATCTTTTCATCGCCAATGATCGAGCGAGCACCAACATGCTGCTTGACCGATTCTTCCAGAATCTTTTTAGCACGCTCGTAATCGCCGCGATTAACGGTGAACGAAAAGTCGGTCGTACCATCATGGCCTACATTCTGGATGATCATATCGACATCAATATTGGCCTCAGAGATTGGGCCCAAAATTTGATAGGCAATACCCGGCTTATCCGGCACGCCCAACACTGTGAGCTTAGCCTCGTCGCGATTGAAGGCAATACCGGAAATGATTGGTTGTTCCATCGTGGAATCTTCCTCTAATGTAATGAGCGTTCCGTTGGTTTCCTTGCCCTCTTCCTCGAAGCTGGACAGAACACGCAGTTTGACCTTGTACTTACCGGCAAACTCAACCGAACGAATCTGCAAAACCTTGGACCCCAAGCTTGCCATCTCAAGCATTTCCTCGAAGGTAATGCGATCTAGCTTGCGGGCCTCTGGAACGATGCGCGGATCGGTCGTGTAGACGCCATCGACATCAGTATAAATCTGACACTCGTCCGCATTTAAAGCGGCGGCGAGAGCAACACCCGTTGTATCCGATCCACCTCGACCCAGCGTAGTGATAGCGCCATGCTCATCAACGCCCTGAAAGCCAGCAACGATAATAACTTTGCCCGCATCCAGATCAGCGCGCATATTCCTCTCCTCAATATCGAGGATGCGAGCCTTGGTATGCGAGCTGTCAGTCAGAATCTTGACCTGTGCACCGGTATAACTTTTGGCATCGACGCCAATGCCCTTAAGCGCCATCGCCAGCAGGGCAATCGTCACTTGCTCGCCGGTGGAGACCATCACATCGAGCTCGCGCGGATCAGGCACTGCCTGAACCTCACGGGCCAAGCCGATCAGACGATTAGTTTCGCCACTCATGGCAGAAACTACGACGACTATTTGGTGACCTTGCGACTGCCAGCGTGCGACGCGTTTCGCGACATTCTTGATGCGCTCCGGAGAGCCCATCGATGTACCGCCATATTTCTGAACGATGAGTGCCATGCGTTCCCTACGTGAAATTCAAATAAAGTCCGCCATTCTAGCCCATCAGAAGACAAATATCCCCGCCCACTGCCATTTACATCAGATTGTACAAACCGCTTGTATTCCATATACTTGAATCGTGGATATAGCCACGGAACGCCCCTAGCAACGAACAGAAACTACCGTGCAGCAAAGCACGTCACCCTGAGTTGAGGAGGTCGCGTATGTCGGCAAGCGAGAAAATCGATGCGCGGGAAATTCGCCGCAGGCTTGGCATGAACCAACAGGAGTTCTGGTCACAAATTGGCGTGACGCAGAGCGGTGGTTCCCGATACGAAAGCGGGCGTAACATGCCGCGCCCGGTTCAGCATCTATTGAGACTTGTACACGTCGAGCGGGTTGATATTAGCAACATCCGCCGTGAAGACCTCGACGTCATTGAATATCTAAAGGCCACAAACCCCTCGTTGCTACGTGACCTTAAAAAGAGGGCGCGCACTCATCGAAAAGCAGGGGTGATCTAGTTACTCAGCTTTACTGGCAGCCCCAAGGCGGAGATACGCTGACCCAGTTGATCAAGCCACTGCTCAGACACGCGCCCAATACGTGAAGCGCCTTGCTGCATTGATGGTCTGGCAAGTCCATACAGCAGCACCCCGCGGATTTCATCCCTGACCGATTCGAGCAAGCTCACATAGGCATCTATCTCTGCGGCTGATGGCACTTGCCCATCCACCTCAAGCATGCAGGTCTGAATCCAAGTCGGCACAATAGCTGCACAGTCCAGCAATCTTGTGATCGCGAGGCTGGGCTGCTGGTTCACACCATTGATCAGCAGCGCCCTCTCGAACGAAGCCGAATCAAGCTTGAACCAAACCTCTCCCCTAACCTGCGACAACGCAAGCAAGCCCTTCTTCACTGACGCTTGATGGATGAGACTACCATTCGTAATCAAGCGCAATGGCAAATCAGACAGGCCGCGGGAGCGCATTATGTCGATAACAATGTCGACAGCCTCAGCAAATTCAGCCGCACTGGTTGGCTCGCCATTACCGGAGAAAGCAACATCCACCAACGTGCGCACATCGGCGGGAACGTGCAACTGCATGAATTCGCCATGTTGAATATCATCCAACATCGTATTTAGCTCAAACGCCAAGCGCATCAAATCAATGGGAGGTGGCCCGCCCCGGGTCAAGCCTGGCACCTGGCAATAAATACACGCCCAATTACAGGCATTGTTCGGGTTCAGGTTAATACCAATCGACACGCCGCCAGCACGTCGTGACACGACTGGGTATACGTAGCGCAACCCCACGCTGTCGCGGTCATGGTTAGTTGTACTTAAAGGCTGAATCGGGGTTGCCATCGGGTGCAAACAGTGCGAATGGTATAATTTTCAAGCTTTTCAGCTTAACACTGAATGATCACGGCTTTGCCGAACACAGCCCGCCACCAACACACCCATGCAAATTACACGTCGTCTCGAATTCGATGCAGGCCATCGCATTCCCAATCATCAAGGGCAATGCCGCCATCTGCACGGGCACCGCTATATCATCGAGATCACACTGTCAGGCGACACCATTCGCGGCAGCGATCATGCTGCTGACGGCATGCTCATGGATTTCTCCGAGATCAAGCGAATTGCCAACGAGCATCTTATAGAGCGGTGGGACCACGCATTTTTTGTCTATCGTGAAGACAAGGTTGTCGCCGAGTTCCTCGCCAGCCTGCCCGACCATCGGACTGTCGTATTCGACTTGACGCCAACCGTAGAAAATCTTGCCCGTGTTGCTTTCGATACCCTTGACCCACTTTACCGCGATGTCTATGGCAATCACCTGCGACTAGAGAAGGTTCGACTGTTCGAAACCCCCAACTGCTGGGCCGATATCACCCGCCCCTAAAGCAAGTTTTCAGGGAATTGAAGGGCTTAGCTGACGATACTTGGACTATCGTCAGCGGTCAGCAGACGCAAAATGCAGTTCAAGACTTGTACAGGCACTCCCTTGCATGAAGCAACTTGCCGTTTTTAACCAGAAAGGTGGCGTGGGTAAAACTACGACTGCGCTCAATCTAGGTGCGGGCCTAGCGCGGCGAGGAAAACAAGTTCTATTGATTGATCTAGACCCCCAGGCGCACATGACATCGGTACTTGGCGCCAATCCAACCGATGTACAGGCAAGCATGTTCGCTTTCTATCGAGACAATCGTGCGCTCAGAGAGTTGGAGATTGAGTGGCCGGGGATCGGACACCTGATTCCAGCGCATACCGAGCTGATCAAGGTGGATTCATTGTTTGGCAAAGGGCCAAATATTCTCAACCGCCTCAGTCAGGGGCTGACCGCACTTCATGAGCAAAAGAAAGATCGCGTTGCGATCATCGACTGCTGCCCCTTTCTCGGCGTGCTGTCACTGAATGCTGTCTTTGCAGCTGAATGCCTGCTAGTGCCCGTAGCCTCGGATTTCCTCAGCCTGCGCGGGGCTCAACAAATTGAGCACACCCTGAAAGCGCTTGAGCCCGTACTTAAGCGTCGCGTCGAAAGACGTTACTTGATGACGCGCTTTGATCGGCGGCGGAAAATGTGTTTTGAAATTCAGGCGCGAATGCGCGAACTGTTTGGCAATGACATGTGTGAAACCGTCATTTCCGAGAATGTTGCTGTCGCCGAAGCCCCAGCTGTGAACAAGGACGTGTTCTCACATGCTGAGAACAGTCGCGGGGCGCAGGATTATGCGGCGCTGATTGACGAGCTTGCCGGGCAGGGAATCTTCAAGCTGGCTTGAGCGCCCCCAAAGCGCACGCTCAATTTAACGTACGATCAGACTCACAACGTCTTCAAAATTGCCGGCCACCGGAGGACGAACGGATCCGTTATGGCAAACGCAATTGAGGATTTGGCAATCTCGGTAAATTTGACGCAACTTGCGTCCCGCCTCTTCCTCAGTCTCCGCAGGAATCATGAGGTTATCGACGACCATACCGACACGCGTACGGATGCGGAATGCATATTTCTTCAGCTTGAAGGGTTGCATAAAAAATCCGTTATAAGTCATAAGGATTTGATCAGTATATGCACACTTTATCAAAAGAACAAGCTAGACCCCTATTTTCATTGGGGTTTGTTGGTTTTGCCGCAACGCACCACCCCATTTAAGTTAGCTACCCCCATAGCGAGGCCATCTTAATCGGCAAAAAATAGGCAAAAGAAAAGGGGCAGTGGCTTTCGCCACCGCCCCTTTTCGGGTCTTTGCCCAAGAATCAGAGGGCCTTGATCGCGGCGCTCAGACGGCTCTTGTGACGAGCAGCCTTGTTCTTGTGGACAATCTTCTTGTCGGCGATCGAGTCGATCACGCTTACAGAGGATTGATACACTGCTTGAGCAGTGGCCTTATCGCCAGCTTCGACGGCCTTTTGCACTTTCTTGATCGCGGTGCGCAGGGTCGAACGCAGGCTCATGTTATGGGCGCGCTGCTTGACCGCCTGACGGGCGCGCTTGCGAGCTTGTGCAGTATTTGCCATATCGAAAAATCCGGGTTAAAAATTGGTTGGTGAAGCAAGAAAGTCCGCGATTGTACAAGCAAAGTCTGGCGAGTGCAAGCCCTTTGACGCATTTGGGCTTTTCGCCGCCTAAGCGTACCCAGCTCAAACCGGCTACCATTGCGGCCACGCGCAAAGCCTCACCAATCCTGATACATCAATATGAATCTGCTTAAAGCCCTCGCTACTGTCAGTAGTATGACCTTGCTGTCGCGCATTCTGGGCTTTGTCAGGGACTTTGTCATTGCCCGTGCGTTTGGAGCGGGACTGCTTACCGACGCTTTTTTTGTAGCATTTCGCTTGCCCAACCTGCTTCGCCGGCTGTTTGCCGAAGGCGCGTTCTCCCAAGCCTTTGTGCCTATTCTGGCTGAATACAAGAACAAGCAGGGCGAAAGTGCGACGCACCAGCTCATCAATCGGGTCGCCACGCTGCTTTTTCTGATTCTGCTGGTAGTCACCCTGCTGGGGATTATTGCCGCTCCGGCGATCATTTATATCTCCGCCCCCGGGTTCAGTGCTAATCCTGAAAAATTCGCACTAACCGTCGAGCTGACGCGGATCTGCTTCCCCTACATCCTCTGCATGTCCCTGGTCGCCCTGTCGGCCGGCATTCTGAATACGTGGAGCCGCTTCGCCCTGCCGGCTTTCACACCGGTACTGCTAAATCTCTCCTTTATTGGGATGGCGCTGTTTGCTGCACCTTATTTTGACCGCCCTGTGTTGGCGCTCGGCTGGGCAGTGGTTCTGGGCGGAGCATTGCAATTGGCCATTCAGGTCCCGGCATTGGCAAAGCTTGGCTTGCTGCCCCGCTGGGACTTCGCACCCGGTGATGCTGGCGTACGCCGCATCCTTAAGCTGATGGCACCTGCCGTACTTGGTGTGTCCATTGCGCAAGTGTCGCTGTTAATCAACACCATCTTCGCCTCCTTTCTGGCAACTGGCAGCGTGTCCTGGCTGTATTACGCAGATCGCCTAATGGAATTCCCATCGGGCCTGCTCGGCGCAGCATTGGGTACGATCCTGCTGCCTAGCTTGGCCAAACTGCATGCGGATGAAAAGCGTGAGGAGTTTTCCTCGCTGCTGGACTGGGGCATGCGCCTGACATTGATGCTAACCCTGCCCGCAGCCCTAGCGCTGGCCATCCTGTCCGTCCCCCTACTCGCGACCTTGTTCTTGCACGGTGCGTTTACGCCCAACGATGTTTTGCAAACGCGCAGCGCACTGGTTGCATACAGTGTTGGCCTGACCGGGCTGATCATGGTGAAGGTACTGGCGCCCGGCTTCTATGCGCGCCAGGATATCCGTACACCCGTCAAAATCGGGCTGATCACGCTGACACTCACACAGCTCCTCAATCTGGTTTTCATCTTTGGGCTGCAACTCGCTCATACCGGGCTGGCGCTCTCGATTGGCGTTGCGGCCTGTCTCAACGCGACGCTACTTTTGCGTGGCCTGCTTAAGCGTGGCGCCTATATCCCGCAACGCGGATGGCTACTGTTTGGTTTTCGCCTGAGTGTAGCGCTGCTAGCGCTAGGGACTGTCCTATGGTTTGCCATGGGCAGCGAAGCGGCGTGGCTGGCGATGGGCAAGCTTGAGCGGCTGTATCGACTGTGCGCCATAGTGCCGCTAGGCATTGGCGCCTATTTCGGCACGCTGTGGCTCTGCGGTATTCGCGTTGCCGACTTTCGTCGGCGCGGCGCGCAGTGAGTTAATGCACAGAGGTAGGCGCGGACAACACCTCTTGCTGCAGGCGCGTTAAGGCCAAGGCCGCCCCCTCATCGCCGGCCGCGGCACCACGCTCATACCATGCTTGGGCACGGCCAAGGTCGCGCTCAACCCCCTGCCCTTTTTCATACAAGGCCCCTAGCCAGGTGTAGGCAGGGGTGTAACCATGATTGATCGCGTCGTATAGCGATGCAATGCCATGCGTCACGTCCGTCTTTCCATGACTGCCTGTCATCAGGTAATGCCCGAGTATCGCCATGCTGCGCGCATCGCCCCGTTCGGCCACGCGGCCCAGCCAAGCATGGCCGAGCTCAACGTCTTGTGGTAAATACTGCCCCATCAGGTAAGCATCGGCGATGCAGTTACCTGCATTCAAATACCCTGCCTCAAATGCTTCGGTCAGCATTTGTAATGCCTTATCAGCATCCGCGCAACAGCCCTCACCGGCAAACAGCATCATCCCTACTGCTGCCTTTGCTGAGAGTACGCCTTGCGAAGCGCCAACAGAAAGGAGGCGAAATGCTTCGACCTTGTCTTCTGGCACCCCCATACCGGATTGATGCATCCAGCCGAGATTACAGTGCGCGCGCATATCTCCGTGGTCTACCGCCAGTTGATACCAGCGCGCGGCTTCAAACATGTCCTGCCTGACGGCGATTCCAAGTGCATGTACCTTGCCCATGTGGAACATGGCGCCCGCGTGACCTTGTTCCGCCATGCTGCGGATGTTCTCGATTGCCTGAAAATAGTGCAGCGGCTCCGGGTTCTCGGCGCCATTCAGGCTGTCGTAGCGCGCACGCGCCTCATCCAGATGGCGCGCCTTGAGCAAGCGATGAACCAGATAACAGGCAAAGTCGCCACGCGATAGACTTGTCGCAATAACTGGCCAGATCACAGCTTCAATTTCGCGATCATCGAAGCTCTCTGGCCACCAGCGTTCGTGGCGAACCAAGGCCTCACTTAGACTGGTCATGAAATACTGACTCCACTCAAATTACGATTAGCGCAGAGTGTAGCTGCGAAATTTGCTTACATGCGCCCGCCAGCAAAAAGGGACGGCATACGCCGTCCCTTGCGCTTGCAACGCTCTACTCCGCGTATTAAGCAACCCTCATGCAACCAAGGGCAGAATCAGCAAGGCCACGATATTAATGATCTTGATCAGCGGGTTGACGGCTGGACCGGCGGTGTCCTTGTAGGGGTCACCAACGGTATCACCCGTCACTGCGGCCTTGTGCGCCTCGGAACCCTTGCCGCCGAAGTGACCATCCTCGATGTATTTTTTGGCGTTGTCCCAGGCACCACCACCAGTCGTCATGGAGATAGCAACGAAGAGGCCGGTGACGATAGTACCCATCAGCAGCCCGCCCAACGCGCGGACACCTGCGCCCGGCCCCATCAGGATATTCATGACCACGGCAGTCACCACAGGCACCAGTACTGGTAACAAGGAAGGGAGCATCATTTCCTTGATCGCTGCTTTGGTCAGCATATCGACCGCGCGCGAATAATCCGGCTTGGCAGTACCTTCCATGATGCCTGCGATTTCCTTGAACTGGCGGCGCACTTCCACCACAACCGCACCTGCAGAGCGCCCGACGGCCTCCATCGCCATGGCCCCAAAGAGATACGGGATCAGGCCACCGATAAAGAGGCCGATGATGACCGCCGGATCGCTGAGGCTGAATACCACGGTCTTACCAAGCCCCTCCAGCGCATGGGTAAAGTCGGCAAAGAGCACAAGCGCCGCCAATCCAGCCGAGCCAATCGCATAGCCTTTAGTGACCGCCTTGGTGGTGTTGCCCACCGCATCCAGGGGGTCAGTCACGGCACGCACGCTATCTGGCAGATCCGCCATTTCGGCAATGCCGCCCGCGTTATCGGTGATTGGTCCATAAGCGTCCAACGCAACGATGATGCCTGCCATCGATAACATCGAGGTGGCCGCAATCGCAATGCCGTACAGCCCGCCTAGTGCATATGAGCTCCAGATCGCGGCACAGACCGAGAGCACTGGCCATGCTGTCGCACGCATCGACACGCCCAGACCGGCAATGATGTTGGTGCCATGCCCGGTCGTTGAGGCCTCAGCGATATGTTGCACCGGCTTGAAGTCAGTGCCGGTGTAGTACTCGGTAATCACCACCATCAGCCCCGTGAGCACCAAGCCAATCACCGCTGCGCCATACAGACGTAGCTGGCTGCCACCCGCACCGAGGAGATCATCTGGGACGAAGTAGGTCGTGATCGGGTAGAAAGCAATCAGCGCCAGCACGCCTGCCACAGCCAATCCACGGTAGAGGGCATTCATGATCTTGCCCCCTTCAATCGCCTTGACGAAATAGCAGCCGACGATGGATGCAATGATGGAGAACCCGCCCAACACTAGCGGGTACAGCACGGCCGCATCACCATGGCTCTTGAGCATCAGCGCGCCCAGCAGCATCGTCGCCACCATGGTGACGGCGTAGGTCTCGAATAAATCGGCGGCCATACCGGCACAGTCACCGACGTTATCGCCTACGTTGTCGGCAATCACCGCGGGATTACGCGGGTCATCTTCGGGAATACCGGCTTCCACCTTGCCGACAAGATCAGCGCCAACATCCGCCCCCTTGGTAAATATGCCGCCACCGAGACGCGCAAAGATCGAAATCAGCGAAGAGCCAAAGCCCAGGCCAATGAGTGGGTGAATGATGTGGTCAATGCTCGCGCCGGGACCCGCATTAGCCTTGAGGAAAGCGTAATAGCCGGCAACACCGAGCAGCCCTAAGCCAACCACCAGCATGCCGGTAATCGCACCACCACGGAAGGCCACGTTCAGCGCTGGCGTGATGCCGTGCCGGGCGGCCTCGGCCGTCCGCACATTGGCGCGTACCGAGACATTCATGCCAATGTAGCCAGCGGCACCGGAAAGCACCGCACCAATGAGAAAGCCAAAGGCAGTCAACCAGCCTAAAGCTGGCACGAAGCCAATCACCAGAAAAAGCACAACGCCAACGACAGCAATGCTTGTGTATTGACGGTTGAGATACGCCTTGGCACCTTCCTGAATCGCTGCGGCAATTTCCCGCATGCGCTCATTACCATCCGGCTGCGACAGAATCCATTGACTAGACAAAGCGCCATACGCGATTGCGATAGCGGCGCAAACAAGTGCAAACACCAGTTCGATAGCCATAGTTCCTCCTCCGTTGTGCTTATTGGTTGACCTGCTTCGTTACACGCTCCTTGAAAAATCAAACAGACTTACTACAAGACTAGCACCGGCTGGAAAAGCGTCCAGCCGGTGCTTAGATTTTTGACAACTTAAATCTTGAACTCGCCCGGCAGCTTCTTCGCCACGGCAATGTTCTTCAAACGCACATAGTCGGGCAAGCCGTTTTTGTAGGGCGGTGCATCCTCGCCCTCGATCAACGGTGCCAGATAGCGGCGGCATGCATCGGTAATGCCGTAGCCATCTGCAGTAATGAAGTCACGCGGCATCTTCTTCTCGACATTCGCCACTTGGGCCAGCGGTGCCTCAACGATGTCCCACTTGTAGGGATTATCGGAGAGACGACGGATTGCCGGCATCACGGCATTCTTGCCAGCAATAGCCATTTCCACAGCTGCCTTACCCACGGCATACGCCTGATCCACGTCGGTCTTCGATGCAATATGGCGTGCAGCACGCTGCAGGTAATCAGCCACGGCCCAGTGATACTTGTAGCCAAGCTTGGCATTGATCAGCGCAGCAATCTGTGGGCCAATGCCACCAAGCTGAGCGTGACCGAAGGCATCGCGACTACCTGTCTCGGCCATCAACTTGCCTTCCTTGTCGAGCAGGCCTTCGGATACGCCAACCGTGCAGTAGTCGTACTTCTCGACCGTCGCCTTGACGCGTGCAATGAAGCTTTCCTCGTCGAAGGGGATTTCCGGGAACAGCAGAATGTGCGGAGGATCGCCTTCCTTCTCGGCAGCCAAACCGCACGCCGCAGTAATCCAGCCAGCATGACGACCCATTACTTCCATGACGAAAACTTTGGTCGAGGTGCGCGCCATCGAGGCCACATCAAAACCAGCTTCGCGCATCGATGTCGCGACATACTTGGCCACCGAGCCAAAGCCGGGGCAAGTATCGGTCAGCGGTAAATCGTTATCCACGGTCTTGGGCACATGGATAGCTTGCAGTGGATAACCCAGCGTAGCCGACAGTTGCGAGACCTTGTTGCAGGTGTCGGCCGAATCGCCGCCGCCGTTGTAGAAGAAATAGCCAATATCGTGAGCCTTGAACACTTCAATCAGGCGCTCGTACTGAGCACGATGCTCGTCTAGGCTCTTTAGCTTGTAACGGCAAGAGCCGAACGCACCCGACGGGGTGGTACGCAGTGCAGCAATGTCGGCGGCCGATTCGAGGGACGTATCGATCAAATCTTCCGTGAGCGCACCGATGATGCCGTTGCGGCCGGCAAAGACAGTACCGATCTTGTCGGGATGCGCGCGGGCGGTTTCAATCACGCCGCAGGCACTGGCATTGATAACGGCGGTAACGCCGCCAGACTGTGCATAAAAAGCATTACGTGGCATATATGTTCTCTCGGTTTTTCGAATTCCGTACTTTTGCACCCCCAAGTTCCGGGGATATTACAAAACAAAGGGGCCGCAGCCCCTTTGGTTAAACTTGGTAAAACTTACTTCAGCGCAGCAAAAGCGCGGGCGGTGATCTCATCCACGGCGCCCTGCCCGCTGATCTTGCGGTATTGCGGTGCACCCGGCTCACCACGCTCGGCCCAGCCTGAGTAGTAGGCAACCAGCGGCTTGGTTTGCGAGTGATACACATCCAAGCGCTTCTTGACGGTTTCTTCCTTGTCGTCTTCGCGTTGGACCAGATCTTCGCCCGTCACGTCATCCTTGCCAGCCACTTTGGGCGGGTTGAATTTGACGTGATAGGTACGGCCAGAAGCAGGATGCGAACGGCGGCCGCTCATGCGTTCAACGATGTCACTGTCCGGCACATCAATTTCCAGCACATAGTCGATCTTGACGCCAGCTTCCTTCATCGCGTCGGCTTGCGGAATCGTGCGCGGGAATCCATCGAACATATAGCCGTTCTTGCAATCGTCTTCCTTGAGGCGCTCTTTGACCAGACCAATGATGATGTCGTCAGAAACTAGCGCGCCGGAATCCATCACAGCCTTGGCAGCCAGCCCCAGCGGGGTGCCCGCCTTGACAGCAGCGCGCAGCATGTCGCCAGTGGAAATTTGGGGGATGCCGAACTTTTCTTTAATGAAATTGGCTTGCGTCCCCTTGCCCGCGCCCGGCGGTCCCAACAAAATCAAACGCATTGAATTACTCCTCTAAAACGTATTCAGGACGGTACGCGCAAAACGTACCGTGGTCAAAAATGCTTGCGTACCCGAGCCAAGTCTTCCGGCGTATCAACACCAGCGGGCGGCGCACTATCGGTCTGCACCACCACAATCGCATCGCCATGCCAGAGGGCGCGCAACTGTTCCAGCGATTCCCAGCGCTCCAGCGAAGACGGCAACAAACTGCCGTAGCGGCGCAGAAAACTCACGCGGTAGGCATAAATGCCAATATGCCGTTGTAGATTCAAATCTGCCGGCAAGGTCTCGCGCGACTCGGCAAAGCCATCGCGATGCCAAGGAATCGGCGCACGCGAAAAATACAACGCGCGTCCATTGCGATCAGTCACCACCTTCACCACATTCGGGTTAAAGGCATCGGCCGCATCATGAATGGCATGGCTGGCCGTGGCAATTGAAGCGCCCGAATCGCGTGCCAATGCGCCGGCAACGGAATCTATCAGGGCGGGCGGAATCAGAGGTTCATCGCCCTGCACATTAACGACGATGTCATCGTCAGCCCACCCCATGTGTTCCACCACCTCGGCAATGCGGTCAGTGCCGCTGGGGTGATCCGCTTTGGTCATGACGACGGTAAAACCATGTTGCATCACGGCAGCGCGAATATCCTGCTGGTCACAAGCAACAATAATTTCGCTGGCACCCGATTGCTTCGCTGCTTCGGCCACCCGCACAATCATCGGCTTACCGCCAATATCAGCCAGCGGCTTGCCGGGCAAGCGGGTCGAGGCAAAGCGCGCCGGAATGACGACTCTAAACGCGGTCATGGGAGAGCTCAGGCTTGTTCCGCTTCAGCCGCGTCAAGCTGACGCGCCTCGGATTCAAGCATGACCGGAATGTCGTCCTTGATGGCATAGGCCAAACGACAGGGGCGACACACCAGCTCGCTCTGCGCCTTGTGATGCTGCAGGGGGCCCTTGCATACTGGGCAAACCAAAATCTCAAGCAGGCGCGCGTCCATTCAGCTTCTCCACAATCAGTTGATCCAGCCCGACACCCGATGCCGATGGGCTCAAGGTCGCCGTCACTGGCAGCACCCAGACAGGTGCCTCAGGTGGCAGGAAAACGCGTAATTTTACCGCATCCTTCTCCGTGGTCAGAATCACCGCCTCGGGAAAATCCACATCCGACTGCGCATAGGCATGGTGATCAGGAAAGGCATGTGTCTCGAACTGCAGGCCCAGACTGCTGAGTTGGTCGAAGAAACGCTGCGGTGAGCCAATGCCCGCCACGGCATGCAGGGCTTGCCCAGCCAACGCTGCTGCACTGATGGTGCGCTCGGCATCATGCAGATGCCGAAACGTCTCTCCCTGCAAGCGCATCTGAAAGACAGCAGCCGAGGTTGGTGCAGGCAATACTGCGTCATTCAAAACCAGCGCATCAATCTCCTGCAAGCGTGTGGCAGGCTCGCGCAGGGGGCCCGCCGGCAACTGCCAGCCATTCCCCAGCCCACGCCGGTCAAGCACCACGATTTCTAGGTCACGCGCCAGCCGGTAATGCTGCAAGCCATCATCACAGAGGATCAGATTCACCTCCGGGTGAGCGGTCATTAAGGCCTGCCCAGCGGCAACACGGTCCACGCCCACAAACACAGGGCAGTCAGCGCGCTGGCGCAGCAGCAAGGGCTCATCGCCAACAACCTTGGGAGCATCGTCAGGCTCCACCCCGTGCACGCCTGAGACAACGCCACCATAGCCACGGCTGATGATGCCGGGTTGGAAGCCTTGCCGGCGCAGGGCCTCAACCAGCCACAAGGTCAATGGTGTCTTGCCGGCGCCACCCACGGTAATGCCGCCCACGACGACTACAGGCACCGCCAAGCGCTGGGGCGTAATACGCGCACGGCGCCATCGCGCTAGTACCGAAAAAACTAGGGAGAGCGGCCACAGCAGGCAGGCCACCAGAGTGTGCTGCAGCCAGAAACCGGGGAACCCCGATGTCTGGCCTGCAGGCTTATTTGCTGTTTTGTGTGGCAAAAGAGATTTGCGAAAGGCCAGCCGCTTGGGCCGCCTGCATCACATCAATCACGCTTTGATGGGTGGCCTTGGCATCGGCACTGATCACAACGATCTGTTCCTTCTCGCCATTGCCGGCAATGCGCTTCATAGCCGCCGTGATCGACTGCACATCACGCCCCGCCGAGGTCTTGTTGACCAGCACATCGCCACTCGCGGTAACCGCCACGCTGATTTCACCCGGCTGCTCGGTCGGCGGTTTGCCGTCGGCCGTAGGCAGATTGATCTCCAGACCGGAGAACTTGGAATAGGTCGTGGTGACCATCAGAAAGATGAGGATCACCAACAGCACGTCGATCAGCGGAATGAAGTTGATCTCGGGCTCTTCACGATGACGGCCGCGTTGGAAGTTCATGGTTCCGCTCCGTCCGCGCTTACTTGCGCTCGCCGTGGGCCAGCTCGACGAGCTTGAGTGCCTGCAGCTCCATGTCGATAATCAGGCTATCCACCAGTGCGCGGAAATGACGATATGCCACCATGCTCGGAATCGCGATGACCAGACCGAACCCCGTGTTGTAGAGGGCAATCGAGATACCGTGCGCCAGCATCTGTGGGTCGTTACCACCACCTGCCGTAGGCGATCCAAAAATTTCGATCATGCCGACCACCGTACCGAACAGGCCCATCAGTGGGCTGACCGCAGCAATCGTACCCAGTGTGGTGAGGAAACGTTCCAGCTCGTGAGCCACGCCACGACCGGCTTCTTCAATCGCTTCCTTCATGACTTCGCGCGAGCTTTTCACATTCGACAGGCCGGCAGCAAAAATGCGGCCAAGCATGGAATGGGCTTCCAGTCGCAGCAGGGCTTCAGGCGTCACATTACCTTGACGGAAGTCGGCCACCACGCTCTGCAGCAGGCCCGGAGGCGTGATTTTGGAACGGCGCAACGCTGTCGCACGCTCGATGATCAAGGCAACAGCAATGATGGAAGCCAGCAGCAGCGGCCAAATTGGCCAGCCGGCCGCTTGAATGATCGAAAACACAGGCACACTCCCCAAAGGTTTGGATAGCTCGCACTTTAGCCTGTACGCGCAAGATTCGACAAGCCAAATAAGGGCAAAAAAGTCCCCACGCTTAGCGCTTAGCGTCCGCCAAGGCACGAGAAGGCCCTGTTCATGGGGCCTGGACAGGCAGAAAAGCGCCCCCGGCGGCATGGATTACAATGGAACGCTTATGAATGCGCCCAACGACGCCACCCGCGCCGACCTCCTGCTGACACAGCAATGGCTTGCCCGACTTGCCGGGCAAGCGGCTGGCATGGCGCCGGCCGAGCTGGCGTTGCCGGCGCGCTGGATCGATGCGGCAGCCGCCGTCTGCGCACAGCTTCTGGCTGAGGGCAAAACCCTGCAGATCGTGGTGCCAGATGACGAAACCCTGCCCGAACTCTCCAACGCGCTAGATATTGACCTGCGCCCGCTGTGCTTGGTTCTACCGGAAGCCGATTTCGCCACCCGCATCGCCCTGCGCGCCACCCTAACACTGCTCAAGAGCCGCCTCAACCGACATGCGGACGCCCACCCGGTGTGGGAATCGCAGCGCCGCCGCATCGAGCAATTGGCGGGCACTTGGCAAGCAGCCCTGAGCTGGGGCCAAAGCGAAACCGAGGCGCACTGGCCGGATGATATTGGCCATCTATTCCCGGCACGCCTGCTGCCCGCTAGCCAAGCCATCGCATTCAACGTGCCGGCGGATGTGAATATCCTGATTGCGCCAGAGCGTATGCCCGGCGAATGGCGCGATGCGCTTGCCGCCGCCCCGCAGGTACTGTGTCTTTCGGCCTATGGGCGCAATACCGAACACCGTCAGCTGATTACCTTCAGTGCCGAAGCGCGGCAGCGTTACGAACTGGAGGTCCTGACTCACGAAATCGCCGGGCTGGAGCTTGAGCTCGCAACAGTACAGGCCGAAATCGCCGACTTCAGCCAGCGTTACCACGCGGTGGTCGGCAAGCTCATGGTGGAGCTGGATGCCCTGCAGGCAGAAATTGCTCAGTTGGTAGCTGCCGAAAAGCCCGACGACAGCGCCCTACAGCACGCCGCGGCACAAAGCCATGCGCAGGCCGAACGTTCACAACAAGACCAACAGCGCTTCGAAGAAGCCCCCAAGGACGCAAAGCACCAGCAAGAAGCGCAGCCCTTTACCCCCTCGCGCGACCTCAAGAAGCTGTACCGCCAAATTGCACAGAAGATTCACCCGGATCGTGCCGCGGATGACAACGACCGCAGCTGGCGCACCCAGTTGATGAGCGAAGCCACGCGCGCCTATCGCAATGAAGACGAGAACGCCCTGCGCGAAGTGCTCAATCTCTGGCAGGAAGGCCCGCAAAGTGACGCGGTCAGTGGCGCTCCGAATGCATTGAGCGGGCTTGAAGTCCAGCTGCTACGTATGAAGGCGCGCCTCGCTGGCATTCAGGCCGAGCTGGACCGCCTGCTCGCCTCGCGCCTGTACGAATTGTTTGTCGCCACCCGCCTTGCCCGCCGTCAGGGCCGTGATTTGCTGGAAGAAATGGCCAGCACCGTCAGCCTGCAGATTGATGCGGCTCGCCAGCGTTTGCAGGAACTGCAAGCCAGCGCACCCGTCCAACCCGGCACCTAGACCTTCCGTACGTCCGCCGCAAGCACCCATTCCCGGAGGAAACCGCATGTCCTATCGTCATTGCTTTATCGTCGCCAGCCTGAGCCTGCTCTGCTGTGCGCCGCTGCACGCCGATGTCATGCCCATCCCCGGCGGACCGCGTATTGCCGACTGCAGTAAGGCGCGCGACCCGGCCCGCTGCGAAGCACGCGTCAAGGCACGCAAGGCCTGCCATGACAAGCGCGGCGACGGCAAACGCATCTGCATGGACACTTATCTGGTCGCTCCAGACTGCGCCCGTTCGGACAATCCAAAACGCTGCATTGCCCGACAAAAAGCTGAGCAAGCCTGTCGCGACAAACAAGGCAAGCAGCACAAAGCCTGCCTGCAGGCTAAACTCGCAAAGCAACGCTGACATGCTCCTGCTCAAAACCTTCGGCCTCTTCGCCCTCACCGCCGTAGCAGAAATTGTCGGCTGCTATCTACCCTGGCTGTGGCTCAAGAAAGGCGGCAGCGCATGGCTGTTGCTGCCCGCGGCACTGAGCCTCGCGGCCTTTGCCTGGCTGCTCACCCTACACCCCCAAGCGGCTGGTCGCGTGTATGCCGCGTATGGTGGCGTGTACATCATGGTCGCGCTGGCGTGGCTGTGGGCAGTGGATGGCCTCCGCCCCACACAATGGGATTATGTTGGTGCGGCTGTTGCACTCTGTGGGATGGCGATCATCATGTTTGCGCCGGGCCAACGCTAAACGGCGCAGCGCTGTTATCGATCTCCTTCGTATCGACACTCACTTCTTACAAACTCAATCACGATCACGAACAACTGACCATGTTTCCATCAGCCCTCATGGGGCGTCTGTCTTTCACGCACACGACGCCCAGCAAAACCCCTCTGCCCGTCGGTCGTAACCACCTTGGCATTGCTGCCGAGCGCGACACCGTGTTGTATGTGCCGCAAAGTCTGGCGCCGGAGAAGCTTGTCGCCGGCAAGCCACTACCGCTGCTGGTGATGTTCCATGGCGCTGGCGGCTTCCCGGAGAAAGTGCTGCCCTTCCTTGAGGAGCATGCAGAGCAACGTGGCTTTCTGCTTATGGCGCCGCACTCGATGATGCCGACCTGGGATATCGTCATCGGTGGCAACGGTCCAGATCTCGAACGCCTTGATGCCGCATTGGCTGAAGTCGCTTCACGCTACCTGCTCGACCCAACGCATCTTGGGTTTGCTGGCTTTTCTGATGGTGGAAGCTATTCCTTGTCGACCGGCATTACCAATGGCGACATCGTCAGCCATGTCATCGTCTTCTCAGGTGGCTTCATGTCGGTGTTCATGCAGGAAGGCACACCCAAGGTGTTTATCTCGCACGGTCTCGTTGATGAACAATTGCCCATCGATACCAGCGCCCGCAAGCACGCCGCTAAGCTTAAGGCGGCCGGCTACGATGTTCAGCTGGTCGAGTTCAATGGCAAACACATCATCCATCCCCCCATCGTGCAGATGGCGATTGAATTTTTTATGGGTGATGTCGCCACCGTCGTGTAATCACTCGTTTTTCATTTAGCGCGATGCGTAGGTGACGCCTCTTGCCCTACCGATTGTCTACGCACGCCGCAAAATGGCGAATCCTGCTGAACTTCGCAACCCTCGCTCATGACTAAGGCTTAGCATCCGAATAGCCGCGACTTCTCGACCATGGTCAACTCTCTTAAGACGCTGCTCTGGCGTTGCCTCGCAGTCGTCGCACTGATGCTCGGCTTAATTGGCGTCTTTCTGCCGATCTTACCGACCGTGCCGTTTGTCCTCCTTGCGGCGTGGGCAGCAGGCAAAGGGTGGCCACGGCTGGAAGCGTGGTTACTTGACCACCCGCACTTTGGTATTCATATCCGCCAATGGCGCGACAAAGGTGCTGTCAGCCGGCGCGGCAAATGGTTTGCCACCCTCGCCATGTTGGCGAGTGGTGTGACCTTGCAGTTTCTTCCGTTACCCACGAGTGGGGCTTGGCTTTATTGGCTGATCCCATTGATTTTTGTCTGTGTGGCCAGCTGGCTATGGCGGCGGCCGGAAATGTAAACACCCCTAGCATTCGCCATAACTCAAAGCACTACAGACAATAATTCTTTTTATTTCCAATGGCTTGAAATTAACTAATTAGTTAGTTAGTATCCAGCCCATGACTACGCTCTCCACTTCCCGCGCACCCAATGACAAACCGGGCCGTCCCGGCCGTGCCCGCAAAACAGCCACTCGCGAACAGTTTCTCGATGCGGCGGTAGCCTTATTCAGCCGCCAGGGCGTTGCAGCCACGACACTCGCGCATATTGCGCGTGAGGTCGGCGTCACCAGTGCCATGGTGCATTACCACTTCGCCAATCGCGAGCAATTGCTAGATGCCGTCTGCAATGAAAAGCTGGTGCCATTTGTCCATGCACTGCATGCGCCATTGCATACCGAGAACATGGATGATCCGGTCGCAATCCTTCAGGCCATGGCTGATTGCTTACTAGAGCACGTGGTACGCCTACCTTGGCTTGCACCCATGTGGCTGAGCGACGTAGGCAGCACTTCAGGCGAACTTTGCCAACGCGTGATGCCCCATGTGCCAGCCGAACAAGTCAATCAGCTTACGGCTGCCATTGCTGCGGCACAGGCACGGGGAACGATTAATCCAAACCTGCAACCACATTTGATTTTCATGAGCATGGTGGGCCTGGTGCTTCTGCCGTTTGCTTCATTGGACGATTGTCGCAGCCTGCATCCCGATGCTGATTTCAGCCCAGAAGCACTGCGCCGCCATGTAGTTGCCGCTGTCGATAACCTACTGCGCCCTCTATAACTCTTGACCATGCGCTTGACACTTTTCTCCATTCTGCTTGCCAGCAGCCTGCTCGGCGGTTGCGCCCTACTCCACGATCACGGCATCAAGACCGATGCCATGCGCGCCTCCGAAGCGCGTGTTCCAGAACAATGGCAAGCCCCGCTGCCGCACGATGGTAAGCGCTCTGACCTCAAACAATGGTGGAGCCAGTTTGACGACCCGCTCCTCGCCGAGCTGATTGAAGCGGCGCAGAACGTTAGCCCATCCCTCGCATCCGCACGCTCACGCATTGAACAAGCACGCGCCACGGCTGTCTCTGCTAGCGCATCGCTCGGCCCCAAGCTGGATGCCAACTTGAATGCCAGCCGCGGTCAGGGCGATATCCGTTTTCCACTCGGCACCAGCACGTCGAGCGCCTTAGCCGCCAGCTGGGAGATTGACCTGTTCGGCGCCAACAGTGCCGGCAGCGATGCGGCCGATGCACGCCTCGCCGGTGCGCGTGCCGAATGGCATGCTGCACGTGTCTCCGTAGCTGCAGAGACTGCCAACAGTTACATCGCCTTGCGCGCCTGTGAAGCGCAGCTCGACCAGCTCAAGATCGATGCCGACTCACGCCGCCGCACCGCGCGCCTGTCTGAGATCAACCGCGACGCCGGTCTTGAATCCCCCGCCAATGCCGGGCTTGCGCTTGCGAGTGCGGCGCAAGGCAACAATGCCTTGTCACAGCAACGCGCCCAGTGCGAAATTCAGGTCAAGGCCTTGGTCGCACTCACGGCCATTGATGAAGCCAGCCTACGCCAAAAGCTCGGCAGCGAGAACACGGAACGCAAGGGGCGTATCCCGCAGCCCGCACAGATTGGTATTGCCGAAGTGCCGGCCACCGTGTTGGCGCAACGTCCCGATCTCTACAGCGCGGCACAAACGGTCATGGCCGCAAATGCGGAAGTCACGCAGCTGCAGGCACAGCGCTATCCACGCATCAGCCTGACCGGCAGTGTGGGGCGTGGCCGTTTTGAAACCAGCACCAGTGTCAGCAGCGGCCCGACGTGGAGCTTCGGCCCCGTCACCTTAACCCTGCCTCTGTATGACGGCGGTGTGCGCCGTGCCAATGTGGATGCCGGCCGCGCGCGCTACGACGAAGCGGCCAGCCAATACGCCGCCAAGCTGCGTACTGCCATCCGTGAGGTGGAAGAAGCCCTGATCACGCTGGACAGCACCGCTGAACGGCAGAAGGATGCAGAAACTGCGGTAGCTGGCTATGCCGCCTCATTCCGCGGCGTTGAATCGCGCCATCAACACGGCATGGCCAATGTGTTCGAGCTCGAAGACGCGCGCCGCTCGCTCAGCACCGCCAAAACGACATTGATCAATCTGCAGCGCGAACGCGTAGCAGCATGGATTTCCCTGTATCGCGCACTCGGTGGCGGCTGGACGGCACAAGACCAGATCGCCAGCGCCGAGCCCACGCCAGCAGCAACCAAGAACACCAATTAACGATAAGACCCTCAGACCATGAAGCCTGAACACAAGAAGCCACTTCTCATCGGCCTGGCCGTATCGGCAGCGCTGCTTGCACTTGTTATCGTTACGCGCAGCGGCAAGCAAGATGCCCCAGATGACGCCGCGAAAGGTCCGTTACCATCGCTCAGCGTGAATGTCGAAGCGCCACTGCCCATGCGCATGACGCAACGCCTCGCGGCCAACGGCAATATCGAAGCTTGGCAGGAAGCCATCATTGGCGCGAATGTCACCGGGCTGGTGCTGTCCGAGGTCAAGGTCAATGTCGGTGATGTCGTAAAGCGGGGCCAAGTACTGGCCACATTTGCCAGCCAAACCGTCGCCGCCGATCTTGAACAAACCCGCGCCCGCGCCGCCGAAGCCGAGGCCTCTGCGGCGGAAGCCGAAGCCAATGCCGAGCGCGCCAAAAAAGTCGCCGATAGCGGTGCCCTGAGCGAACAGCAACTCGTGCAATACATCACCGCAGCCGAAACCGCACGTGCCCGTGCCAAGGCGCAGATTGCCGCCGCCCGCGCACAGGAAGTGCGCTTAGCCGATACGCGCATTACCGCACCGGATGACGGCGTGATCTCGGCGCGGAATGCGACATTGGGCGCGGTGCCCGCCAGCTCGGAATTGTTCCGTCTGATCCGTCAGGGACGCTTGGAATGGCGTGCCGAAGTGCCAGCTGCACAACTCACCTTGCTGAAGCCGGGACAGGTCGTGAATATCGATGCGGGTAGCGGCATCAATGTGAAGGGCAAGGTGCGCATGCTGGCCCCGAGCATTGACCCGAAGACCCGTAACGGACTTGTCTATGTCGATCTGCCGACACCCGGCGCCGCGCGCGCCGGAATGTTTGCCGCCGGCGAATTTGAAATCGGTAGCAGCGATGGCCTGACTCTGCCGCAAAGTGCCGTGATGGTGCGCGATGGCTACAGCTTCGTTTTCCGCGTTGGCCCTGACAACAAGGTCATCCAGACCAAGGTAGGACTCGGCCGACGTATGGATGAACGCGTTGAGATCCTGAATGGCATCGACACCACCGCACGTATCGTCGTCTCCGGTGGTGGCTTCCTGACAGATGGTGATGTGGTCCGTGTCGTTGCATCCGAATCTGCCGATGTCGCTCCAGCTCAGGCTGCCGCAACCGCCACCGCCAAGTAGAACAGAGACACCCATCATGAACGTTTCCGCCTGGTCGATCCGGAACCCGATTCCGAGCATCCTCCTCTTCATCATGCTGACGCTGTTTGGCTTCTACGGCTTCAGCGACATGAAGATTCAGAACTTCCCCGACATTGACCTTCCCACGGTCAATGTCACCGCCTCGTTGCCCGGTGCCTCGCCCGCACAGTTGGAGACGGATGTTGCGCGCAAGATCGAAAACTCGATCGCCACGCTGCAAGGGGTTAAACACATCTATACCAAGGTGCAAGACGGCACCGTCACCATCACGGTTGAATTCCGCCTAGAGAAGAACACGCAGGAAGCGGTGAACGATGTGCGTGATGCCATCAGCCGCGTGCGGGCTGACCTGCCGGGCGACCTGCGCGATCCTGTTATCTCCAAGATGGAGTTGTCCGGCCTGCCCATCCTGACCTACACCATTGCGTCGGACAAGATGGATGACGAAGCGCTGAGCTGGTTTGTCGATAACACCGTCACCCGCAAGATGCTCAACGTACGCGGCGTAGGTGCAGTTGCACGTGTGGGCGGCGTGAGCCGCGAAATCCGTGTCGAGCTTGACCCGCTGCGCTTGCAGGCACTCAATGCCACCGCTGCCGACATCTCGCGCCAATTGCGCCAGACGCAGCGCGAGGCTTCTGGCGGCCGCACTGATGTGGGCGATGCTGAGCAATCCGTACGTACGCTGGGCACCGTAAAAACCGGCCCTGAGCTGGCCGCGATGCAAATTGCGCTGAGCGATGGCCGCCGTATTCGTCTCGACCAAGTGGCCACTGTGAGCGATACCGTGGGTGAACAACGCACCACCGCGCTACTTAACGGCAAGCCGGTGGTGGGTTTTGAAATCACGCGGAGCCGTGGCGCCGGTGAAGTCGAAGTCAGCAAGGGCATCAAGGCGGCACTTGAGGCGCTCAAGGTGGCGCATCCAGAAATCGAGATTACCGAGGCCTTCAACTTTGTCGATCCGGTGGAGGAGAACTACCACGGCTCGATGTGGCTGCTGTACGAAGGTGCCATTCTTGCGGTGATCGTGGTCTGGTTCTTCCTGCGCGATTGGCGTGCCACCTTTGTATCGGCTGCTGCGCTGCCACTGTCTGTGATCCCCGCGTTTGGCTTCATGTACCTGCTCGGCTTCTCGATCAACGTAGTGACGCTGCTGTCGCTCTCCTTGGTGATCGGTATCTTGGTCGATGATGCGATTGTGGAAATCGAAAACATCATGCGTCACTTACGCATGGGCAAGACCCCGTACGAAGCATCGATGGAAGCTGCGGATGAAATCGGTCTCGCCGTGATTGCCACGACATTCACCCTGATCGCCGTGTTCCTGCCAACCGCCTTCATGAGTGGCGTACCCGGCAAGTTCTTTGTGCAATTCGGCTGGACTGCAGCCATCGCCGTGTTCTTCTCGCTGGTGGTTGCACGGATGCTCACGCCCATGATGGCGGCCTACATCCTCAAGCCAAGCACCACCGAACACAAAGAACCGAGCTGGATGGCCACCTATATGAGTTGGGCGCAGGCCTGCCTGCGTCACCGTGTGCGGACAACCCTTGGTGCGCTGGCCTTTCTGGTGCTCTCATTTTTCCTCGTTGGCTTCCTGCCCACTGGCTTCATTCCGCCAGATGATCTATCGCAAACACAGGTCACACTGACGCTACCACCCGGCAGCAACTTCAAGCAGACACTGGCTGCTGCTGAGCAGGCTCGTCGCATCGTCGAGAAGAACCAGAACATCAAGATGATCTACACCGCCATCGGCGGCGGCAGTGCCGGTGGCGACCCGTTCGCGCCGGCTGGGGCTGCGCAGGTGAATAAGGCAGTGCTGACCATCAACATGACGCATCGTAATGATCGCGGCGGTGTGAGCAAACAAGCCATCGAAGGCCAGTTACGCACAGCCCTCCAGGTCATCCCCGGCGTGCGTGTGAAAGTCGGCTTGGGTGGCTCGAATGAAAAGTATGTGTTGGTACTGGCTGGTGACGATGGCGGTGTGCTCGCCGAGCATGCACATCTGGTCGAGCGCGAGCTGCGCTCCATCCCCGGTATTGGCGGCATCACCTCCTCCGCCAGCCTAGTGCGTCCTGAAATCATTGTCCGCCCTGACTTTGCGCAAGCCGCCAATCTCGGTGTGACGTCGGTAGCAATTGCAGACACCCTGCGCATTGCCACCAATGGCGACTATGACCAATTCTTGTCCAAGCTCAATCTCTCTGAACGCCAAGTGCCGATTGTGGTGAAGCTTCCGCAGACCGCACGGACTAATTTGGAGCTCCTGTCACGCTTGGCGGTGCCCGGCGCACATGGCCCCGTACCATTGGGAAGTATTGCTACCTTAAGTCTGGACAGCGGCCCGGCGGAAATCAGTCGCTATGATCGCCAGCGCAACATCAACTTTGACATTGAGCTGAATCAAATGCCACTGGGCGAAGTTGAAAAACTGGCTAAGGCCCTGCCCAGCTTGCAAAAGCTGCCACCGGGTGTGATTCAAACCACAGTGGGCGATGCCGAGGCGATGGGCGAACTGTTCTCCAGCTTTGGTCTGGCCATGCTCACCGGCGTGATGTGCATCTACATTGTGCTGGTGCTGCTGTTCCACGACTTTGTGCAGCCCGTAACCATTCTGGCGGCGCTGGTGCTGTCGATTCCCGGTGCTTTCTTTGCGCTATTCATCACGCACACAGCAGTCTCCATGCCCTCGATGATTGGCTTGATCATGCTGATGGGGATTGCCACCAAAAACTCGATCTTGCTGATTGAGTACGCCATCGTGGCAAGACGTGACCATGGCATGAATCGCTGGGATGCCTTGCTCGACGCGTGCCATAAGCGCGCGCGTCCGATCATCATGACCACCATCGCCATGGCGGCCGGCATGATGCCGATTGCACTGGGGCTGGGTGTCGATCCGAGCTTCCGCTCGCCGATGGCAATTGTAGTGATTGGCGGCCTGATCACCTCAACCTTCCTGAGCCTGCTGGTGATTCCTGTGCTGTTCACGTATGTCGATGACGGTGTGGAATGGCTGAAGCGCAAGATGGGGCCTACCGACAAGGCAGCACTAGCAAGCCCGGCCGAGGGCCAAGCCGCCCCTTGAAGTAGCTCCCCCTCAAAGCAACGCCTCCGCTACGGGCTGTACTGACCAGAGCATCGGTCACATCAGCTCGTTTTGCTGGCTGCTGTTACGGTAAGCGACGCTCGGTGGCTTGCTCTATTTGCAGCGTCGAATCACAGCCACTGCCAGCAGAAATATAGCGATACGCAATGCGCGAAACTGCTGCCGACAGCCAGCCCAACCCACGCGGCAAATACTGAGCCGGCTGAACAATCAGCCCGCAGCGGTAGCTTGAGTCAGCCTCACTCCATTGCAGCGCCTTGCATGCACCCTTACGCTTGCGACTGACCAGAATGCCCAGCGGACAGGGCTCGCTGGCACAACAGACGCCACAACCATTGCAGGGCAGGCCTGCTGGTGGCTTGTCTGGCGCGCTGCGATGAAGACGAATGATCTGAGACACAGCCTCTCCGACGGTGGCAAGGGAAACGAGCCGTATGGGTGATTACAAGGCCGCCCGCCAGGCGGCAAGCTTGCGCTCAAAGGCTAGCGTATAGGCTGGGCTGGTGGAAGGCAAGACCAGTACCGTATAGCCCATATCCCAAAAAAGACGTTGAAACTTGCCTGCCGTCTGTCCGTTGAAGCAGACACGCTTCAGCTTTGGTGCACGCGTTGCCAATGACGCAAAGTCATTCGGTACGCCCATGCGGATATCGCTATCGAGGCTACCTTCGCGTTCACAGCTGGCATAGACATCCCAGAGCCCAATACCAGTGGCTAGCAGTAATGGCCACCGTTGGTCGTAGTCCATTTGATGCAAGGGGGAACCCGTCACAGCACCAAGGATTTTCCAGAATTGATTGCGACTGTTTGCATAATACTGCCGCTCACTCAGTGATATTGAAGATGGAAATGAACCAAGTATCAATATCTCCGTGTCATGCTGAAGCAAAGGTGGGAGCCCAACTAGTGACTCTCGGGGCGCTGAGGTTTCATATGCCATCAAAATAGATAAATTTTCTGACCTGTTAAACCAATTCTGTTTTACATGCAGAGCGGAACTAACTCATGATTAGCTTAAGTTCTTGATGCTGACATTCATGCTTCATGGAGACAACGGTTAACCATGTCGATACAACGCACCAGTGATCATGATGACTCGCTCGCGTCCACCGCTACTCTAGCTGCTGAGCCAGGCTACGGTCCTCCTACGCAACAGTCACTCCTGCAAGTATTTTCGCCTGTCGCGGCTAGGCTTCTGCAAAAGCATGCAATTGCTGAAAGGAAGATACTTGCAACCCAGCCAGAAGATCTGCTGAAAAAGATTTTTTCTGATCATCACTGGGAAAGTCTCGATGACCTACCTTCTGCCGAGCGACTGCGCAACCATTTGGTCGAGTCAAGAGAGCAACTCTGGCTACATCTTTGCGCTCACGAATGCTTAGCCGATTATCCCCTTGAAAAAGCAATGTCAGTTATCAGTGAATTTGCTGATAACGCAATTTGTATGGCTCTCGAATATCTGACGATTCAAGCGTCAAAAACTTACGGGCAGCCAATTGGCAATGAGTCACACAATGTCGTTGAGTTAACAGTACTCGCACTTGGTCGGCTTGGTGAACGAGAAATGAGTCCTGCCTGCGATGTAGACCTTGTGTTTGTCTACGAGGAAGAGGGCAAAACCAACGGCACCTCAACGCTTGATAATCGCGCCTACTTTTCGAACATCGTTTCCGACTTATGGAAAATTCTTGGTCCGGATAGCAGCGGGCAACTCGTACTACGTCTCTTCAATAATCGGCAGCCAGGACTAGATAAAGCCCCTCTTGCTTGCAGCACAGCAACCCTAGAACGTCACATTGCCACACACCTAGATGAGGGGGAACGGAGTGTCTGGATTTCGGCACGGGCACTGATTGGGCCAACTACGCCACTAGACAAAATCATTCACCCTTTTGTTTTCCGTCGCTTTCTGGATTACACGGTTTTTCAAACCCTCAGAGGCAAGCACAACGCCTTACGGCGTGAAATTACTCAAGCAGGGCTCGATAACAACCTTAGATTAGGCCCGGGTGGGTTGCGCGAGATTGAATGTTTGATTCAAACATTCTGCCTGATCCGAGGGGGGCGAGACAGCAGACTGCGGGTACGCTCAACCCTCATTGTTCTGGACGCCATGGTGCATCGGCGTGAAATGCCTAAATCCGCCTCTCAAGAGCTATCGTCAGCCTATGTTTTCCTGCGCCGCCTTGAGCATCGACTCCAATACATGGCGGACTCATTCACGCACACACTGCCAGAAAGCCAGTCGGATTTAGCGGCGCTTGCTCAGACCATGGCCATCGACAATGCCACAGTCATGACCGAGACCTTGAATCTTCATCGCAACGCCATCCAGCATCACTTCAACTCGGTTTTTACCCAATCCCCAGATGAAGGTGCTGACATACTGATGGATGTCTGGAACAGCCATCTTCATCAAGATGGGAGCCTTGAACTGCTTCGGGAATGCGGTCACCAAGACCCGGCTCAGAGCTTGGCTCACTTGAACTGGCTTCGAAAAAGTAGTGCATATCTGTCCATGAATGCACAAGGAAGACGGGCTCTCGATAACCTGATTCCGAACATCATTCGGCACACAGGGGAGCATCTAAGCTCTGCCGAGGTACTCCGCAGAGTCTGTAGGGTATTTGAAGCGCTACCCGAGCAACCCGTGTATTTCGGTTTGCTCGCACAATATCCAAGCGTCCTTGAAAGGCTCATTCGTTTCTGCGCAGCAAGCCCTTGGATTGCCAATTTTCTGGCGATGCATCCGATCCTGCTTGATGAGCTGCTTTATCCAAACCATCTGATTGAGCGAATGGACAGTGACGCATTAAAAAGGTCACTCTCCAAGATTCTTGACAATGAAGGAAATAAGGATGAATCACGCCAAATTGAACTCATGTGTGAGTTCAGGCAAACCCATACATTTCGACTCGTTGCTCGTGAACAGTTACTAGGCATCACCCCCAGAGAGCTAGGCAAGGGGCTCTCTATCTTGGCAGATAGCATTCTGTCCGAGCTCCTAGAGCGCGTTTGGCTGGCAATGGAGACTGAGTTCGGACCCATGCCAAGATTCGGCGTAATCGCCTATGGAAAATATGGAAGCCGTGAGCTTTCATATGCCAGCGACCTTGATCTGGTATTCGTTTATGACGATACACACGAGGACGCACAGCGTGTTTACACAAGACTTGGCAAAAGAATGTTGAACTGGTTAAACACCACCATGCCCGCCGGGATTTTGTATGAAGTGGACATGCGCCTCCGCCCAGATGGTGAGAGTGGTGTACTCGTACCGACAATAGAAACCCTTGATCACTACCTACAAAATCGGGCATGGACCTGGGAGCACCAAGCTTTGACGCGTGCGCGCTTCGTTGTTGGACACCCAGAGGTCGGCAATAAATTTGAGGAGATTCGTCAGCGTATTGTATGCAAACCAAGGGAGCTAACTACGCTCAAAGCCGAGGTTCTGAACATGCGTGACCGGATCAGCGAAGAGAAGCAAAACAAAGGGGATCTGTTCGGGTTAAAACATGATCGCGGTGGTTTGGTTGATGTCGAGTTTACAGTTCAGTATCTGGTGCTCGCTTATGGAAACCAACACCCGGAGCTTGCTCAACACCTTGATAACGCAGACTTGCTTGAATTGGCCGGGGAACTCGGCTTGCTTGATGTTTTCATTGCGCGCGCGGCAGCAAACGCCTACAACACGCTACGCCAGCTACAGCATAGCTTGCGACTTCAAGGACATGCGGTCACTACCATCGAGCATGAAAAGGTAGCGCCCCAAATTGATGCCATACGCAGTCTCTGGAACAAGGTCTTTAAATAAGACCCTGTTCCAGATGAGTGACTTAGCTGTTCCTAATTTCCAGCATTAGCTGGTTGATGCGCTTAACAAAGGTTGCTGGATCATCCAGCACGCCGCCTTCGGCCAGCAGCGCCTGATCAAACAGCACGTTGCTCCAGTCGTCGAATTTAGCCTCTTCATACTTCAAGCGCAGCACAACCGGGTGACGCGGGTTGATTTCAAGAATCGGCTTACTGTCCGGTGCCTGCTGGCCTGCGGCCTTGAGGATACGCGCCAAATTGCCGCCGATATCGTGCTCGTCGGCAATCAGACAAGCCGGTGAATCGGTCAGGCGATGCGTCACCCGCACGTCCTTAACCTTGTCGCTCAGCGTGGTCTTGATTTTCTCGGTCAGTTCCTTGAACTCGCCGGCCTCCTTCTCCTGTTCTTGCTTCTCGGCTTCGTCTTCGAGCTTGCCCAGATCGAGATCACCCTTGGCGACCGACTGCAGCGGCTTGCCGTCAAACTCGGTCAGGTGGCCGACCAGCCACTCGTCGACGCGCTCGGACAGCAGGATGACTTCGATGCCCTTCTTGCGGAAGACCTCAAGATGCGGGCTGTTCTTGGCCGCATTGAATGTCTCAGCCGTGACGTAGTAAATCTTTTCTTGGCCGTCCTTCATGCGCGACACGTAGTCGGCGAGTGAGACCGTTTCAGCCGTAGTGTCGTTGTGCGTGGATGCAAAGCGCAGCAACTTGGCGATGGCCTCCTTGTTGGCGAAGTCCTCGCCCACGCCTTCCTTCAGCACCTTGCCAAACTCGCTCCAGAACGTCGCGTACTTTTCCTTGCCTTCGGCTTCATCCGAATTGGCCAGTGCTTCGAGCATGCCCAAGACGCGCTTGGAACAACCAGCGCGGATAGCATCGATGTCCTTGCTCTCTTGCAGGATTTCACGCGACACATTCAGCGGCAGATTGTTGGAATCGACCACGCCGCGCACGAAGCGCAGATAGTGCGGCAGCAGACGCTCGGCATCGTCCATGATGAAGACGCGACGTACGTACAACTTCACGCCGTGCTTGGCATCACGATCCCACATATCGAAGGGAGCGCGCTGCGGAATGTAGAGCAGCTGCGTGTATTCCTGACGTCCTTCGACACGGGCATGCGCCCAGGTCAGTGGGTCTTCAAAATCATGGCTGACGTGCTTGTAGAACTCCGTGTATTGCTCGTCTGATATCTCGCTCTTGCTGCGCGTCCACAGCGCATTCGCCTGATTGACGGTTTCTTCCTCGTCAGTAACCACCTGTTCCTTCTTTTCCTCATCCCACTTTTCCTTAGCCATCACGATCGGCTGGACAATGTGATCAGAGTACTTACGGATGATGGACTTAAGCTTCCAGCTGGACAGCAGATCGTCTTGATCCTCACGCAGATGCAGGGTGATCTCCGTGCCGCGCTTGGCCTTCTCAACGACTTCGATACTGAACTCACCACTGCCCTCGGCGCCCATATCGCATTCCCAACGGATGCCTTGGCTGGCGTTTTCGCCGGCCTTACGTGAGTAAACGCTGACCTTGTCGGCCACGATGAACGCGGAGTAGAAGCCCACGCCAAACTGGCCGATCAGGCTGGCGTCCTTTTGCTGGTCGCCTGTGAGCTTGCTGAAGAATTCGCGGGTACCCGACTTGGCGATGGTGCCAAGGTGATTGATCGCATCCTCGCGGTTGAGGCCAATACCGTTATCGGTAATGGTGATGGTGCGTGCTTCCTTATTGAAGCTCACACCGATCTTGAGGTCGCTATCGTCCTCGAACAGGGCGCCGTTATGCAGCCCTTCAAAGCGCAGCTTGTCACAGGCATCCGATGCATTGGAAACCAGCTCGCGCAGGAAAATTTCGCGGTTGGAATACAGAGAGTGAATCATCAGCTGAAGCAGCTGCTTCACTTCGGCCTGGAAGCCAAGTGTTTCTTTAGGGTTCGACATTGCTAAGTCCTCCGGAATAAAAGCTTTTCCGGGAGATGGGGGCTTAGCGAACGATTTCAAGACCCTATTTGCAATCAGGTCAATCCGGGCTTGGTTAAGGCTGAACCGGGGCTGATTTTCAGCCCCGATTTATTGGCCTCAGATGTACTTGATCTCGACGATCTCGATTTCGCGCGGCCCGGCCGGGCTCTGGAACTTCACGACGTCGCCTTCGCGGGTTTTCATCAAGGCCTGCGCCAGCGGTGAGATCCAGCTGATCTTGCCTTCGGAGGCATTCGCCTCATCCACACCAACGATCTGGTAGGTCGCCTCGTTGCTTCCATCCCTATCGCAGATGGTGACGGTGGCACCAAAGAAAACCTGCTCCAGTTCCTGCTGGGTTTCGGCATCGACCACGACAGCACTCTCGGTACGCTTGAGTAGAAAGCGCATGCGCTTGTCGATCTCGCGCAGACGTTTTTTGCCGTAGAGATAGTCGCCGTTTTCGGAGCGGTCGCCATTACCGGCGGCCCACGCCACCACCTTGACCAGATCGGGGCGTTCGGTTTTGACCAGATGCTCAAGCTCGGCGCGCAGCGCGTTGTAGCTGCGCCGGGTCATGTAGTTGGCAGCGCCCGGCGGGAGCGCTGGGGCACCAACGTCGATGTCATCGTCATCATCGGCATCAGATTCTTTGGTGAAGGCCTTGCTCATGATCTACCGCTTACTCGACTAGTGTTGCCAAACCACCGGGTGGCGCTTAACATGGCAGCGTGCATACGGACGACGACACCGAAACCCTGCAGGCTCGCCTCGCTGAACTCCAGATCGAACACCGCGATCTGGATGCGGTCATTGCCCACTTAAGCGCCAACTCCCCCAGTGATGATCTTTTGCTTCGGCGCATGAAGAAGCGCAAGTTGCATCTGAAAGACAAAATCACGCTCACCGAGCGATTGCTCATGCCGGACGAACCGGCCTGAACAATCACCTAGGCTAGAAAATCAAGCCGCCTTGGGTAACAGCACTTGGTGGTCAGTGCTGAATTGATAATCCTCGAAGACATGTTGTGCCGTCAGCAGCTGATAGTTGCCGTCGGCATTGCGCACTGATGTGTCCTTGAGACGATAAGTGTAGTGGCCACAGGTCCAGCAATCAAAATTGCGCATATGGGTGCAAAGACAGGTCTTGTCGAACACAGCAACCTTCTTAGCACCCGGATTGGATGCCATTTCACGGTTGTAGGCTTCAATGTAATCGCAGCTGCCGTTGGCATCCAGCAAATAGCCGTACGCCTCGCAATTGGGGCGAATATCCGAGCCAATCGACGGGCTGCTCTTGAGCATGCGCATTGGATAGCCTGTCGGCGAAATTCCGTTGACCTCGATGTCTTCTTCGTTGGCCTTGAAGTATTCCTGCTTCACGCTCTCGGGCAGGCCGCATTCGTTGGTGACGGTAAAGCGGGTTGCCACCTGTACCGCCGCGGCACCGGCTTCAAGGTAGCCTGCTGCATCGCTGCCAGTGAAGATGCCACCGGCTGGAATGATCGGTATATCCAGATTCTCGGCCTTGACGTAATCCAGCACTTCACGGGTGATGGTGGCGAGATCATACTCAGCCCAATCCATGCCAAAACCCAAGTGGCCGCCAGCCAGCGGGCCTTCGACCACGACATAGTCAGGTAGACGCCCAGTACGCGAGCTCTTGCGCAGGAACAGCTGCAAAGCGCGTACTGACGAAACGATGATACCCAGCTTGGCATCACGGAAACGCGGATGGTCTTCCATCAGCGCGAACGAGCCAAGGTGCAGACCGGCCGCCAGGGTAATACCATCAATCCCGGCATCCAACGCCGCATGCAGACGCACACGCAACGTCTCCTTGGGGCCGTTCATGGTCAGCTTTTCCATGCAATTCATGAAGACCATGCCACTGCCGCGCTTGGCATTCATGGTGGCCTCAACGTGATTACGCTGGGCTTCGGCCAACTGCGCCAGATCGAACTGGACAACCGACTTGTCGGAATTATCGATATTGAATTTGTACAGCTTCTGCTTCGCGCTCACCATCTTGGTGTTGTAGCGGCGATCAGAAACTGTCGGCACCATCGCATCGGAAATGTGGCCGATACCACCGAGACGGGCGGCTTCGAGCGCAAGCATAGAGGTCGAGATATCGACGCCCATGCCACCGATCATGATCGGTACCAACTCGTGCTTGCCAAAGTGAAGGCGGAAATCGTCGACTCGTTTCATCTGAATGATAGAAGCGGAAAGTGGGTATGACGGATTAAAACGGAAAAAGTGCCCGGCAACGCAGGGTCCGGGGCTTCGTATTCTACGTCATGGCGGGCAGGCTTGCCCATATGTCACATGGCTGCAATGTAGTCCCGCTAAGCGGCTTTTTCAGGGCGCGCCATCCCCGTCAGGACTTAAGACCTGACGTACGTAACGCCACCCGCTCCGCCAATGCAACGGCGAGGGCCTCCACGACTGATGCCCACTCACCACGCTCGGTTTGACGGAACAAGCGCATCACGCCCGGATACCAGGCCGAGGTGTCTCCGGTGTATTGCCAACGCCAGTCCGTGCGGCAGGCGGGCAACATGACCCAGATCGGTTTGCCCAACGCGCCGGCCAGATGGGCATAGGCACTATCCACGCTGATAACCAGATCCAGCTGGCTCAGCAAGGCAGCGGCATCACCAAAATCAGCGATCTCGCTGCCAAACTGCTGCAAATCTAGCGCTGTTTCCACTTTCTCACGCTGTAAGCTAAAAAAACTCACGCCTTCGACCGCCCACATGGGCGCGAGCACTGAAATGTCAGTCAGCGAGCGCTGTGCGTCGTTTGCATGCAGATGATTGCCCTGCCACAAGAGCCCAACACGCAGCTTGTCAGTGACGGGGCCTAGGCGCTCCGCCCACGTCTGCACAGCATCAACCGGAGCCTGCAAATAGGGCAGCTTGGCAGGGATAGATGATGGATCGCAGTACATAGGCACAGACATGCTGGTGAGCCAGTAGTCATGTGCTGGCAGTGGCGCGGCTTCGCTTAGGCTCAAGACCTCCACCCCCGCTAGGCTACGCAATACAGGCAGCAGCTGCGGCCGCGCGAGCAAAATGATGCGCGCAGCGCCCATCTCACGCAGGCGTGAGACGTAGCGACTAAACATGATTTCGTCGCCATAGCCTTGCTCGGGAAGCAGCAGCAGCGTTTTACCGTGCAACGACTCACCTTGCCAACGGGGGGCATCCGAAACGGCCAACACAGGCTTACCCGTTGCCGCAGCCAGTGGAAAGCGCGCTTCATGCAAGGGCCACCCTTCGGCATATCGACCGCAGGCCAACAGCAACTGCGCCAAATACACCGCCGCGCCATGAAAATCTGGCGCCAGCGCCAAAGCTTGCCGGAATCCGGCTTCAGCCGCAGCGAGGTCGCGCTGCTCTACGCGCACGACCGCCAGATTAGAGTGGTGTAACGCATCCTCTGGCTCAAGATCAATCGCACGTTGCAACAGCAAGGCCGCGATATCGAGTTGATTCGTGCTTTCGAGTAGACCGCCCAAGTTCACGCAAACGGTCGCGTTGTCCGGTGCACTGGCGGCGGCACGCTTGAGGCAGTCAATAGCCTCGTTGGTCATGCCACGCTCTGCCAGCAACAGCCCCAGATTGCTCAAGGCATCTGCATGATCTGGCTGCAGGGTCAGCGCCAACTGGTAATGCAACTCGGCCTGATCAAATGCGCGTTCGCGGGAGAGTAACAACGCCAGATTGAAATGATGGCGTGCTTCGGGAGCGTCAGTGACGAGGCGTTGCAGGTGCCCTATGGCATCGCTGGCATCGCTGGCATCGCTGACATTGCCAATATCGCCCTGCTCGGCCAACACAAGCGCCAGTTGCTCGCGGGCCTCGTGATTCGCTTCGTCCGCGCGCAGGGCATTCTCGAAGCATGCAATGGCATTGCGAGTATTTTGACTCTTATTGCACAACACGCCGAGGTTAAACCACGCTTGAGTCAGCAATGGTGGCGATGGAGACAGTTCAATCAGTTGCCACCAGTAACGCGCAGCCTCAACCAACTCCCCTTTGCCAGCAGCCTCCACGCCCTGAAGCAATAGCGCCTCAGCCTGCATCGTCATCATTGCGTAGGCGACTTGCTACGCAGCAACATGACTTCGTCGCGGATCAGCACATCCATATGGCGCAGGAAGTTCTGACCGAGCAACGCTTCGCCGCCCAAAGAGGGAATAGCCGCCACCCGCAAACCATCCACACGCAGCATGCCGATACCAATACTGACATTAAAAAACAGCTCGCCTTTGACCACGCCACCCGCAGTTGAGAACTCCGCGGACTGCCCGTCTTGCAAACCAATGCGCCGGGCGAAGTCGCTGCTGAGGCTGACACTGCTGGCGCCAGTGTCGATCAGGAAGCGGACTGGCACGCTATTGACGCTGCCCTCGACATAGAAATGGCCATCCGGGGCCCGCGGAATATGAATCTCACCGATGCCCACCACACTTGCAGCCGGGCGGCTACGCGACTCAAAATAGCTATACACCAGCCCCATCAGGGCCAGCCAGATGACTGCGGCAATATAGTGCTGGCGCTGCAGTCCGCCCATGTGACGTCAGGCTCGCGCCACCAGCCACTGCTCGAACTCCTTGGCGGGGAGTGGCTTGGAGAAGTAATAGCCCTGCCCTTCATCACAGCCTTCGGCACAGAGGAAGGCCACTTGCTCGGCAGTTTCCACGCCTTCCGCGACCACTTTGAAGCCAAGCGTGTGGCCCATGGCGATGATGGTTCGAGTGATGGCCTGATCGTAAGCATCGTCCGGAATATCCTGCACAAATGCACGGTCGATTTTGAGTGTGTCAATTGGCAAACGCTTGAGGTATGCCAGCGATGAATAGCCCGTACCAAAATCGTCAATCGCGGTCTTGAGACCCAGCCCTTTGATCTGGTCGAGCACTTCAATCGCTCTATCCATATTTTCCATGAGCAGCGTCTCCGTCACCTCGATGGAGAAGTCGCTGGCGGGAAGGCTGTATTGCTCCAAGCAACGCTTGACGGTCACAGCAAAGTCGCTGCGCACAATCTGTGCGCCGGCGACGTTAACGCTGACACGGCCAAAACTTAGGCCAGCCTGATGCCAAGCCTTGGTGGCCTGACACACCTGATCGAATACGTACTCACCCAGCGGCACAATTAGTCCGGTGCGTTCAGCCATGGGGATGAAGTCAGCTGGCGACACCATGCCTTTCTCTGGGTCACGCCAACGCACAAGGGCTTCGACCCCAACACAGACACCATCGCTCAGCCTGACCTGTGGCTGATACCAGACTTCGAGCTCGCCTTGGTGCAAGGCGCGGCGCAGGGCTTGCTCAAGGTACAAACGCCCCTGTGCTTCGCGTGTCATGCTGGACTGATAGTAGCGATAGGTATTGCGGCCAGACTCTTTGGCGCCGTACATGGCAGCATCAGCGTTACGAATTAGATCATCACGGTGTGTGCCATCAATGGGAAAAACCGCGATACCAATACTTGTCGTCACCAACGAAGCGACGCCATCAATGGTGAATGGGATTTCAATGGCGTCGAGAATCTTGCGCACCACTTCAATCGCGTCTTTACCGTCCGCGAGGTTCCCCAGCACGACCGCAAACTCATCACCACCCAGACGCGCCACGGTATCTTCAACCCGCACATGTGCCTTGAGCCGCTCGGCCACCAGCGCCAGCAATTTGTCGCCAACGGGGTGCCCAAGACTATCGTTCACGGTTTTAAAACCATCCAGATCCAGCAACAGCACTGCGATTTGATGCCGATAGCGCTGGGCGCGCTCCATGGCACGATCAAGCCGATCACGGAACAACAAACGATTTGGCAGGCCGGTCAATGCATCATAGTGGGCCATGTGCTCAAGCTCGGCCTGCGTGCGCTTGAGTGCTGAAATGTCGCGCCAGAGACAGTAGAGCGCCGGACGGGTTTGTACGGTAATGCCGGACAAGGTGAGCTCAGCCGGAAAGGTGCGGCCGGATTGATGCCGGAATGTCCATTCAAAACGATGCGTGCCTTGAATGCGCGCCAGCCCCATCATGCGCTGCATACGGGCATCAGATGCTTCACCATTGTCTTGCTCTACCGGCGATAAATCGACTGCTGTCAAACCCAGCAAGTCACTCGCACGGGCAAAACCCAGCGCGACTGCGGCCATGCTGTTGCAGCTTGTAAAGCGCCCATCCTCAATCAACCATGCGGGGTCAGGCGACGACTCGAACATTTTGCGAAAGCGCTGCTCACTCTCGCTCAATGCCTGCTCGGCCTGGCGGCGCTCTTCCACCTCGCGCATCAGCTCGGTATTGCGTGCGCGCATCAGCTCACGGCGGCGTACCACCATCCCTACCACCCCTGCTAGCAGGATGCTGTTGAAACAACCAATGATGAAATACGGGGAAGCAATCAAGGCCATACGCGGCCAGCCCCCCTTGGGGATAGCCGCAATTTGCCAGCGACCGCCGGGAACTTCAACATCCATGACCACTGGGGTGTTATCAAAAATAGCTGGATCGCCAAAAACCAACGCGCCTTTAGCGCCCTGCGCATCTTTGCCACGCACTGTCAGATCAAGTGTGGTCTGCTGCGTCACACCCGCCTGCTCAAACAGGGTATCCAACTTTACGACCGAGGAAATACCACCCCAGTAACGCCCCATGCCTGAGGCGTCTTTTTCCTTTGTGAGAAAAACCGGATTACGAATCACCAAAGCCCGGCCGCCTTGAACCAGCTCTACCGGGCCAGCAAGCAAGGGATTACGTTGCCGTCTAGCGAGCTCAACGGTTTGCCACTGCTCAGGCACGGTGATATAGCTGAAATTCAGCGCAGGCTCATTACCCTTCAGTGGGTAAACCATCCGAATAACATTGTCGGGGGAAGCAGCAATGCTGCGGAACGTCGAATGCTCTGCCAATACTTGGCTCGCCAACGCATCAAACACTTCTTGGGAAATGGTCCCCTGATAGGCAATCAGGTGGACTAAGCCTTCAGTCGCACTAAATGAGGCCTTGAATACACCTTCAAGGCGCGCACGAATGGTCGCAAGCTCCAAGACCACACGGGCTTGTGACTCACTACGATCACGTTCAACATCAAGTCGGCCGAATTGCCAGCTCAAGCCGATGCCCACAACCAAGGCAATAATGACCGACTGTTTAACCCGCTGATTGGTGCGCTGCATCCTTGTCCCTGGGCGTGTAAATCAATGCTAATGGCATTGTACGCGCGGGGCGATTTACGGTGGGACAGAGGCTGACAAAAATGCTGCCTTAGGTGTAATCAGGCAACAAGTCGGGCTACAAGGCGCTACAGACTCAGCCCTAGGGCACTCGCTTCAAGTGCATGAAACGCACATCCACTGTGAGTGAAATTTGAGTCAGCGCCGCAACCTTTTCCCGCCCATCGAGCGGCGCCCGGTAGAGATGCGGGGTCATTGCTAACAAATCAGCAATCGCACCTGCACCGCTAACCTCAACCTCATAAGACATTGCTTCCGTCCCCTGCAAGGCAAAACCGGCAGGCATTGAGAATTCTGCATTTCGCGCAGGCTTGAGTGCCGGATAGATCACCTCTCTCAACTCACGGAGATGATCAGGGCCGGGATCGACGAGCAGCAACTGGCCGCCAAGCCTCAGCACCCGCGCAAACTCGGCATACACCGGAAAACCAAACATGCACAACACGCGATCCAGCGTTCCCGGCAACATTGGCAGATTCGCATTACTGCCCACCAGCCAGGTATGTTCGTCTGCACGATCCTGCTTAGCAGCTGACAATACGGCCCACTTTGAGATATCCAAGCCAAACAGGGCAAGTACAAGCTGACGCTGCGCGGCCATCGTCCCCAACTCACGCAGGTAATACCCCTCCCCGCAGCCAGCATCCAGACAGCTGGCAACTTCACCGGCTGGCAAATCGGCAAGCGCCAAACGACTCACCACCTCAGCAATCGGCGCGTAATGCCCTGCGTCGAGAAACCGTTGCCGCGCAGCAACCATCAGCTTGCTGTCGCCCGGATCAAGCGAACGCTTGTTCTGTACTGGCAGCAAGTTCGCATAGCCCTGACTCGCAATATCAAACGAATGCCCGCTGGGGCAGCGTAACGATTGCCCATGTCGCAGCAATGGCTGCTGGTCGAGCGGACAGGCCAACGCCTGGAAAGGTGAAATTTTCATCTAGTCATTTTATGAGAAATGAAATCACACGGTCCGCAAAGGTTGGGCTTATTGCTAAGCGAAACCCTGCCTTGCCCCCTTATTAAGGGTAATCATCGATGTATTCATCAATGCGCCACCGTTTGGAAAAATTGGATATATTGCAAGCTTAGCGACAGGCTAGTTTCTCCCCACAACCTAAACAGAGAAAGCCGCAACCATGTGCGCATGCCGCCTGTGTGACAACGCCATTGTGCGTACTTGGAAAAGCCAAGACGCAAAATCTGACGAAGTGCTTGAGTTTGGACTGTGCGGCTCATGCGGCTTGGTGCAACAGACCAGCCTGCCCTCGGATGAAGAACTCCGGATCTACTATTCGCACAACTATCGGGAAGACTACAAGTCGACCCATCAGCCAAAGCTAAAGTACGTCCACCGTGCCGGCAGAACGGCCAAAGATAGGCTTAGCTTTATCCGACTGGCAGGCGTCACAGCAGAAGGCAAGCGGCTGCTAGACATCGGCGCGGGCGGCGGCGAGTTTTGCTACATGGCCACCAAAGCAGGCTTCTCCGCTCACGGCATCGAGCCACACCAAGGCTACTCTGAGTTCGCGCGCACAAATTACGGCATCGACATTCAATCTTGCGGAATCGCGGACCTGAATGAGCAACAGGCTGATGTCATCACCATGTTCCACGTACTTGAGCACTTGGCTCACCCGCGCGCGGCGATGAAAAAGCTGTGGGAAGCACTCTCAGACGAAGGGCATTTGATTATCGAAGTGCCTAACATCCACCAAGCCGATGCCAGCCCGCACAACATTTACTTCAAGGCCCACCTGTTTTACTACTCACGCTTCAGCCTCATGACACTGGCCAGCCAATACTTCGAGCTAGTCTGCATGCAGGATGAAGGCAACCTCTTCATGGCCTTCCGCAAGCGCGCCGTCCCCCTGTCGCAACTTGTACTGCCGACACAAAGCCAAATTGAGTTCACACTCGCTCGATTGGAAAAGAAGGGGTGGATCGAATACCTCACCACAGGCAGGGGGCTACTCAAACCCTTCAGGAGAGTCGACCAAATACTGCTCGAACCAAAGTCCGAACACACAAATCCGAAACTCGTATTAGATGCCGTCTGGGCCAATGACAAACCACTTCAACACATCACGGCCAGCGTGATCGGCGGCACTGTCCTGCTATGCGTAGCACTCTGTTAGTCAGTTGAATCATCATGCTGCTTTGGAGGGAACAAGCTAAGCAGATTTGGAAACGGAAAAAGAAAAAGGGCTGGTTTCTTGTGGAAACCAGCCCTTTTGATTTTGGCGCGCCCGGAGCGATTCGAACGCCCGACCCCTTGGTTCGTAGCCAAGTACTCTATCCAGCTGAGCTACGGGCGCGCAGTAAAACTTGTTGCTTCTACTAATTGTTTGGTTGCGGGGACAGGATTTGAACCTGTGACCTTCGGGTTATGAGCCCGACGAGCTGCCAGACTGCTCCACCCCGCGTCAGAGAGGCGAGACTATAGCAGAGGAGGTCTGCCTGTGCAAGGCCACGCCCAATTTATTTTTACGGGCTGGCACAAAATCATGCGAACACATCGACACTCTGGCCGAGGTTCGGAGGGTTGGATGCAGCAGCAGGAGCCGCTTGGGTGGCGGCGGACAAGAGGGCCAGTGCGGCGCTACCTTGCTGATCCATGGCCTTTTTCAGCACAGCCAAACTGACGGCGTTCTGGGTTCTGGCCATGCTCATGTCGGTGCTTAAGGCTGCAATTGAACTGACGTCCATTTGTCGATTACCTAGGTAAATGTACAAACTCATTCTAGCCGATTCGGGCCGAACTGCCCTAGAATGCCCCGCGTTCTTGAATATTGTGCCCCGCAATCCGCAGTCTGGACTTACCCTAGAAATACCCCATGGCAACCAATAAATACGACGAATCCTCTTTCCGAGTCCTCAAAGGACTGGAGCCGGTGCGTGAACGTCCGGGCATGTACACCCGTACCGATTCGCCCACCCACATCATTCAGGAAGTCATCGACAACGCTGCTGACGAAGCCCTCGCTGGTTTTGCCAAGGCAATCCACGTGACCTTGCATCAGGATGGCTCGGTGGCTGTTGCTGACAACGGCCGCGGCATTCCAGTCGGCCTGCATCCAGAAGAAGGCGTACCGGTTGTTGTGCTGGCCTACACGCGCCTTCATGCAGGTGGCAAGTTCGACAAGAAAGGCGGGAATTCCGCTTACGCCTTCTCGGGCGGCCTGCACGGCGTGGGCGTTGCCGTGACCAACGCACTCTCGACGCGTGTTGAGGTTGAAGTGCGCCGCGAAGGCAAGGTGTACTCGATTGAGTTTGCCAAGGGTGGCGAACACATTGGCGAACTGAAGGAACTGGGCACTTGCGGCAAGCAAACGGGTACGCGCGTGCGGGCTTGGCCGGACGGTAAGTATTTCGACTCACCCAAGGTGCCGTTGCAAGAGCTTGAGCGCCTGCTGCGCTCGAAGGCCGTTTTATTGCCAGGCGTGCAGGTGTCGCTGGATATCGAGCAGGCCGACGGCAAGATGCTCACCAAACAGTGGAGCTACCCGGACGGTCTAGCGGGCTATCTGCGCGAACAAGCCGGCGACCACGAACCGATTGCACCGCTGTTTGCCGGCGAGAAGCACGCCACTGCCGATGACGACAGCTTTGCCGTGGGCGAAGGCGCAGGCTGGGCGTTTGGCTGGTTCCTTGATGCCGTGCCGTCCGAGTCTTACGTCAATTTGATTCCCACCGTGAATGGTGGCACCCACGAATCCGGCCTACGCGCTGGGGTGTTTGAAGCGGTCAAGGCCTTTGTCGAACACCATGCCCTGCTCCCGCGCGGCGTGAAGCTGCAACAGGACGATGTGGCCGGGCGCATGGCCTTTGTGTTGTCGGCTCGCGTGCTCGATCCGCAATTCCAGGGCCAGGTGAAGGAAAAGCTGAATTCACGCGAAGCCGTGAAGCTGGTTTCGGCGATGGTCAAAGACCCGTTTGAAATTTGGCTAAATAACCACATTGAGGCTGGCAAGGCGATTGCCGAGCTGAGCATCAAGCAAGCGCTGGCACGCCAAAAGAGCGCACAGAAGGTTGAGAAGAAAAAGCAGTCCGGCGTAGCCGTGCTGCCGGGCAAGTTGTCGGATTGCGAATCGACGGACATCACCGAAAACGAGCTCTTCCTGGTCGAGGGCGACTCCGCCGGTGGCAGCGCCAAGATGGCGCGCAACAAGGAAACGCAAGCGATTCTGCCGCTCCGCGGCAAGGTCCTTAACTCATGGGAAGTCGAAGCTGGCCGCCTGTTTGCCAATAATGAAATTCACGACATCGCCGTGGCCTTGGGCATTGATCCGCACGGTCCGAACGATGCTGTTGATCTGACCAACCTCCGCTACGGCAAGGTTGTCATTATGTCCGATGCTGACGTGGACGGCGCGCACATCCAAACGCTGTTGCTGACCCTGTTCTATCGCCACTTCCCGTCACTGATTGCCAATGGCCATGTGTATATGGCCCAGCCGCCGCTCTATCGCGTCGATGTGCCAGCACAAGGCAAGAAGAAGCCTGCTCGGCGCCAGTACGCGCTGGATGAAGGTGAACTGATTGCCATCAAGGACCGCGCTGAGAAGGACGGCATCAAGCCGGAAGCGCTGGAAGTCGGCCGCTTCAAAGGTCTGGGGGAAATGAACCCCGAACAGTTGCGCGAGACGGCCATGGACCCCGCCACCCGCCGCGTGCTGCCGGTGCTTGAGCGTACCGGGCGCCGCGACAACACCAATGAACTCTTCAACCTGCTCATGGGCAAGGGTGAAGCCTCCGGCCGTCGTGCCTGGATGGAAGCCAACGGACACACTGTCGAAGCTGACGTATAAGAACTGCACACAATGAATAACGACGACACTCCAGACTTGTTCGAGAACGGCGCGCTGCCGACCGACCCAGTAGCCTTGGGCGATCCCCCGCCACCGCCGCCCCCAGAAGACAACCCGGCCTTCGAAGACGGCAGTGCCCTGCCGCTAGATAGCTACGCCGAGCGCGCCTACCTTGCCTATGCAATGAGCGTGGTACGTTCGCGCGCACTGCCGCAGGTGGAAGACGGCATGAAGCCGGTGCAGCGCCGCATTCTGTATGCAATGAACGAGATGCGCCTGTCGGCCACCTCGAAGCATGTGAAGTCTGCACGCGTGGTCGGTGATGTGATCGGTAAGTACCACCCACATGGCGACTCCAGCGTCTATGACGCGATGGTCCGCGTGGCGCAGGATTTCACGCTGCGTTATCCGCTGGTGGATGGCCAGGGTAACTTTGGCTCGCGTGACGGCGATGGCGCTGCTGCAATGCGTTACACCGAATGCCGCCTGACGCCGATTGCTGACCTACTGCTCGGCGAGCTCAATCGCGGCACCGTCGACTTCACGCCGAATTACGACGGCGCGTTTGAAGAGCCGGTCTTGTTACCGGCCCGCCTTCCTTTCGTTCTGCTCAACGGCGCCTCCGGTATTGCCGTAGGCATGGCAACCGAAATTCCGCCGCACAACCTGCGCGAAGTCGCCGAAGCCGCCAAGCTGCTGATCAAGAAACCAGAAGCCTCGCTGGAAGAAGTCATGGCGGTGCTGCCGGGCCCGGACTTCCCCGGTGGCGGCCAACTCATCTCGCCGCCAGAAGACATTCGCGATGCCTACGCATCCGGCCGCGGCTCACTGCGCATGCGCGCACGCTGGCGTGTTGAAGACATGGCGCGTGGTCAGTGGCGCATCATTGTTGATCAATTGCCACATGGCGTTTCGACGGCCAATGTGCTGGCGGAAATCGAAGCCATCACCAATCCGCAGCCCAAGGCTGGCAAGAAGGATTTGTCGCAGGAGCAAAAGAACCTCAAGCAGGTCGTGCTCGGCGCACTCGAATCAGTGCGCGACGAATCCAGCGACAAAGCGCCGATCCGCATTGTCATGGAGCCGCGCTCCTCGCGCATGTCGCAGGACGAGTTCATGGCGATCCTGCTTGCCCACACTAGCCTTGAGGCCAGCGTGTCGATGAACCTGACCATGATTGGTCGGGATGGTCGCCCACAGCAGAAGTCCATCCCGCAGATCATCAGCGAATGGATCGACTTCCGTTATGTGGCCGTGGGTCGCCGCACGCAGCATCGCTTGAACGAAGTCGAGCGGCGTATCCACATCCTCGAAGGCCGCATGATGGCCTTCCTGAAGATCGACGAAGTCATCAAGTGCATTCGTGAATCGGACGAGCCAAAGCTCGATCTGATCTGGAAATTCCGCCTTACCGAAGTGCAGGCCGAGGACATCCTCGAAATTCGTCTGCGCCAGCTGGCTCGCCTAGAAGGCATCAAGATCGAACAGGAACTCAACAACCTGCGCGAAGAAGAGGCCGGGCTCAAGACGCTGCTCGATTCGCGCAGCGAAATGACCAAGCTCATCGTCAAGGAAATCACCGAAGACGCCAAGCAATACGGCGACGACCGTCGCACGCTGCTGGAAGCTGTTGCACCCGTGGTCGCCGGCGAAGTCGCGGTACCGGACGAGCCCGTCACGGTCATCCTGTCGAAGAACGGCTGGATTAGAGCACGACAAGGCCACGGCATTGATCCGAATGCCATCTCCTACAAGGCTGGCGATTTCCCCATGCTGGTCGCGGAATCCCGCACCATCTGGCCGCTGGTGATTATCGACACCAACGGGCGGGCTTACAGCGTCCGCGTATCCGATCTGCCGGGTGGCCGTGGTGATGGCGCGCCGATCACCACCATGATCGAGTTGCAAGATGGTGGCAAGGTGGCACAGGCGCTGACTGATGATCCGGAAGCCAAGTATCTGTTCGCCGGCTCCGGTGGCTATGGTTTCGTTGCCTCGGTGAGCGATCTAATCTCGCGCAACAAGGCGGGCAAGGCATTCATGTCGCTAGAAAAGGGCGAAAAGCCGCTAGCACCGGCCAAGGCCAAGGGCGCCACCCTGTGTGCGGCCTCCGCCGCAGGCCGCCTGCTGCTGTTCCCACTGGCCGACATCAAGGAGATGAGCAAGGGCCGCGGCCTCATGATCATGGATCTGGAGAAGAGCGACGAGCTGATTGGCGTGGTGGTGAACTACGGCAACTTCGTTACCCTTGACGGTGCAGGACGTGGCGGCAAGACCAGCAGCGTGACCGTTGAGGGCGCCGAGCTGGACAGCCATCGCGGCCAACGCGCACGCAAGGGCAGTGTTATCTCCGCCAAGATCAAGCCCACCGGGATACGTTAAGCAGGGTTAAAGCGCGAGATTCTTCCCCACAGGCAAAACTCGGTTATATTTTCCGGACTCTGACGCCTTGAAGGTATTGCCATGCGCCTGCCCTGCCTGTTTCTCCTCGGTCTGCTGATCGCAGCCCCCGCTTCTGCACAAAGCTTTGGCGGCTTTCTGCGTGGTCTGTCAGACACGCTGTCGGGCGGTAGCGCTAGGCCCGCGCCGACACAGAGCAATAACGCAACGGCGACGATCGGCGTGCGCGGCATGGATGAGGAAGACAAGTCGGGCACCAGCATGCAGAGTAACGACAGCTCGGTGCTGAAGTCGCTGGACACGTGGTCAGCCACCAAGATAGAGGCAGAAATGGCCGCCAGCAAGCGCGGCCTAAAAGCCAACCCATCCGTCAAGCTGTCCGACGCAACTAACGCAGGAGTGCCTAAATGAAACACCTTGCACGCACCCTGCCCCTTGCACTAACACTGGGTCTGGCCTGCTCTACGGCCTTTGCTGACATCGACTGGTTTAACGCTGCCACCAAGGTCGGTAACAGTGTGATCAAGAACAGCGCCGAACGCGACAAAATCGCCAACATGAGCGAACCGGACGAGATTGCGCTGGGCCGTCGTCTCGCTGGCGGTGTGCTCGCACAGTACAAGCCGCTGCAAAATGACAACCTGCAGCGCTACTTGAACAAGGTTGGCTTGTGGGTGGCACTGCAATCGTCGCGCCCCACCCTGCCTTGGCGCTTTGTCGCCAGTGAGTCCAAGTCGATCAATGCTTACGCCGTTCCCGGCGGCATCATTATCGTGACGCAGGGCATGTTGAACGCCCTCAACAACGAAGCCGAGCTCGGCTGCGTGCTTGGCCATGAGGTCGGCCATATCACGCGTAAGCACCACCTCACCGTACTCGCCGATAGCCTCACGCAAAAGGGCTGGATTGATGGTGTTACCGAAGTCGCCAGCGATGAAGTTGGCCGCAAGAGCATGGGCGGACAAATCGTTGTCGGTGCTGTCAAAGCCCCGTTTCAAGAGCTGCTAAACAAGTACATGTCCCTGAGCCTGGACCGTGCGGCCGAAACTGAGGCTGATCAGGATGGGGTGGTGTTGGCCGCCAAGGCCGGCTACGACCCGGGCGTCTGCCTCGCTTTCATGCAACGTCTGGCCTCCACCAAGTCGCAAGCGCAGGCCTCGTTGATGGAATCGCTCTCCAAGACTCACCCGCCGGCACAAAACCGCGCTGAAGACATTGAGGCGACGCTGCGTAGACTCAGCGGCGCAATGCCGGGTGAAGGGGCTCGCCCTGCCCTAGCCCTCAACGAGGGCGACGGTAGCGGCAAGAAAAAGAAATAACGATTGACCCGGTAATGTACTGACAGCTGCGCTTACTTGGCAGCCGTCGTGCGCAGATAGGCAAGCAGATCGTCAATCTCGCGATCGTTGCCCAAGCCCCAGAAACGCATGCTGGTACCCGGCACCACCTTGTCGGGCGACTTGAGGAAGGCACGCAGCTTATCCTCAGACCACACCAGCCCTGATTGCTTCATTGCCTGCGAATAACGATAGTCGCTGGCCGATGCCGCCGGGCGCCCGACAACCCCATTCAACTGCGGCCCGAAACTACTGCGTGCGTTAGGCCCAACGTTATGGCAACTGGCACACTTGGCAAAGGCACGCTTGCCCGCGACGGGATCAACAACGGCATGGGCAAAGAAGCTGTGGCTGCACAGCAAGGCTAGGACAAGAAGCGTTCTGTTCATGCGGTGAATCCTAACATCCGCACCGTTAGACGCTTTGCGAAACATCACGTGCCGGAGAAGGCCATATTGCATATCTTGATGCTAAAAACACCAAAGCCCACGGTTAAGCGTGGCTTTGTGATCAACATCAGACTACTTTGAATATGTGAATAGTGCGGCAGTAAGAATCGAACTCACGACCTTGTGATTACAAGTCGGGAATTGGGGCTAGGCCCTGCCTGGAAAGCATTGTGGTTCTAGGGGCATACGGGGCGTACGAGGTGGCACTTTTTTCCCCGGGCATACTGCTTAATAATTAAGCATCGTCACGCAGCCGCCTCTACTTTAAATGCATTCTGAGAAGCAAGATTTTGGATATCGTTTTTATACATGCGTAGGAGCTTTACCACCTCTGACCTGCTCCCCGAGAATAGTCCGGAATTGAATTAGAGTTTGCCTCAACGGAGGCAACATGAAGAAGCGATTCACGGAAGAACAAATCATTG